>Ga0126342_10000991_pt1 | contig 36864 bp, 35 predicted proteins | sample Cyp1metagenome_FD_92528 | JGI IMG/M metagenome (GOLD analysis project Ga0126342, IMG submission 92528) | Coral microbial communities from Lord Howe Island, Old Settlement Bay, Australia - Cyphastrea 1 metagenome | ecosystem: Host-associated > Invertebrates > Cnidaria > Coral ... | reverse complement strand
CGCATTTGTCCACTGCATCAACGGAGCTTTGGTAAAAATTAGCTCAAGTAAAGTACGTTCTTTTACAAGTAAAACATGTTCATTGAAACGATCAAGTTTAACGAGGTCTTTGGTTCGCAGGGACAGATAATGAGGTATTCATACGTAGTAATATGTGGATGTTTCTTCGATTTCCCCACGTTTGCTTCCAGAAATGCGTGTCATTTCGTGTCATTGCCGTGTCGTGCCGGTCATAAGTGGTCGCGAGTTTTTGAGAAATCAAGAAACACATGCGTGTCATTGCGTGTCACTGCCGTGTCGTGTCGGTCGGTAGGGGGTGTCCAATAAGCATCCCTTAGAAACGTGTCGGGTGCTTTTTGAACAACCCCTGCGCCTGTCATTTCGTGTCGATTTTGACTAGTTTTCTTGAAATTTGGGAACATTTTACATCCGACGCGAAAAGAAACGCATGCATTTCTTCTCGTCAAAAATGAAGTCGGGTGCACCACAGATGCCACGCGGGTGGGATTGGAAGATTTGGGTTGGAACTCATCATTTTCTGGTGTGCCATCTCCATGAACGCTAAGGGGTGTCCATTAGGCACCCCTCAAGAATCTCAATTCTTGAAATTCATTAGGCACCCTTTTGAACGTGCTGGTATATATATATATGATATGTATATATATATCATATGCATTCGATGTCAGGTGTTTAGCAAGAAGATTGGTTTATGAACCGCTTAAAGACGCATGGCAATTATATTGGTTTCAACATGCATGCTTCATCCCAAAATTCATATAACGTCGCCGTCACTGCAATCCTCCCCTATTTGGGTTGAAAGGCTGAAGAGGTGGAACAGACCAACTTGGAGTATATATTGTATATTCTGTAATCAAAGTACCATCTGGTTATTCAACATACATAGCGAATTGGAAAATCGCCATGTTTAATAGGTAAATCATCTACAGCTGGGTGGTAATGTTCCATAGCTACGTTAAATAATCCGAGGGAAATTTAAAGTAAAGATGTCATCAACCAAAACAGGGCTATAATTTATAACATGGTATAACTACGGTATAGACTCAGTGTACGACTCTTGGGTCGAGTCAACGAGTCTTAAAAATGCAATGACCCCCACCTGTTTGTGGTGGAATTGACGGGTGGCCGACTTTTTGCGGATGAATCCACATATATTATCGATGGCACCGATTCAGAATCTAAGAGGATAGAACGGGTCGGTTGCACCAACCGCATATCTAATCCAAGAGCTTCTGTCATCCCCTTCGATTTGGCTGATGTGGATTCCCTTATTGAATTGTAGCGAGATTCCATCAGCAATCCCCATTTTGCCACTTCGCATATAGCATCCCATATAGCCAAATTTTGTTGACCCATTAGTACGCAATCCCGCAGTTTGAAAATGGAGAATTGAGAATCCTGCAAATCGTGATATGTAATAATGAATAATGTAATATAATGATATAAAAATTCTATATATCAATATCTAATAATTATCAAATAATTAATCAACTCGGATTAAACATGTTATTTACTCATATTTACTCCCACGGTAGGAAACAGGGACATGATATTTGTCCCGGTTTAACAACAAAAAACGTGACTCCGCCATTCTCAGCCCAGCGACAAGATCTGCGAGTCCTTGGGTCAAGCTACTGGCTCCAGTGAGGCCAAAATAAGACATCCCTGACACAGGCACAACATGGCACAACTGTGTACCCTCTGGCCATTTAATATAGCTATAGAAAATGAATGAACATGATTCATCTATATTCATCTATAGATGATTTATGAATATTTATGATGCTTTACTTGAGAATGGCATTCGTTTCCATAGCTCCGTTAAACGCTACGTTAAATTTGTCCAGCTGGGCTATTTAAGGAAGTCAGCCGACAACGTTGTGACGTCGCCGAGTTGGGGGGAGATTCCCAGCCATGTTTGATGGAGGCTACAAGTACTAGTAGCAACCAAAATTTCAAACCGTTGCCAACTAACACAACATCAATCAACATCATATAATCAATTATAACCACAACAGGAGCATTCAGAAATGGCCAGCGCCCAATGATCCCAATGGCCAGCGTCCCATTGGAGCTCAGTGGATGTTATCATGCTTCAGCCTGCATTGAGGGCCATGTTTATTGGTCACCAAGTTATCCACCATTTATGTGAAGGTTGATTGAAGTTGTAATTGAAAAAAAACGGGTGTGCTGTTGTGTGGGTTGAGTGAATATCTAGATCGAGATCTGACTCCAAAAAAGGGAATCTAAAAACACTTTGAAGGTATGCGCCTCTCCCAAGTGCTTGAAGCAAGTCTCTTTGGCCCAATCATTTTCAGCATCACCGCAGCCGCGCGATTGTAACAAGGCAACGGATGTTCGATGTTCATCAACTCGCTGAAGCTACAAAGCTCCTTGTTCACTTCCGCGGAGCGTTTGCCACTTCCATGCTGAATTCAGTCAGTCGAGTTGAAGGTCGCACGCAAGTCGCTCTCTAGAGCAGAGAAGGACTTGCTTGCAACCTTCAACTCACCATCCACAGCTGGCCGCTCTTAGGTTTCAAGCTATGGAGATTGATGTTGTGGCCTTCGAGGCTCGGGACTGCAATGTCTGCGAAAAGCGACCGGTGTTCATGGCTTGTGAAGTCCCGGCCGGGAAATGAACCAGTGACCGCAATCAGAAAAAACCACTACCAACTGCATGTTCCTCCATACTGACGATCTCTCTGCTGAAGACAATTTGTTGAAGGAGTGCCCCTGAAGCCCAAGTGCCCCTAAAGCAGGTGATCGAAGCAGGTGATTGGAGATAATTATTGGAGGAAGCTTGAACCAGAACACGTTCCAACTATTCAATTCCGCATCTGCATGCCAGGTGATGCTTTTTGGGATTGTGCGTCAAAACCGCACCCTCGGCTAACATAGCTATGGAAAATGCCCTTCCCCAAAAAAGAATGATCTACCATCATGATCTACCTATATTCAACATGGTGAGTTCTATAGCAGACTGGCAAATTACCAGAGGGATCCAGAGGGTACCCCCTCGTGAGCATGCAACATGTGTGATTCCCCAACTTGCAATTAAGATAGGCGAGGCGAGACATGGGAATGGTCATATAACATATATATATATATATATATTGTGTATATATTGTGTATATAGTGTGTATATATATACTGTATATATATATATATTGTATGTATATATATATATATATATATTGTATGTGTATATATATATATATTGTATAGCAGCAAGGGTATGCAACTGTCACCAAGATATATTCAAAATCTATATTATGAACAAAGGCATAGAATGTGATGCATTTCATTTTTCTTTCCTTTGCAGAAGATAGCTCTGAATGACCTGCATGATGGTTACAGCAGCAAGCCTCTGGGTTCGCTGGCATTAGATCATTGGATCCCTCTGTGGTGGGATGTGTCCAACATGACCTTTTTTGCGCTGGAACTCTGTCACCATGAACATCATGAACTGCTAGGGACCAGCCCCATCAATAACACGCATTTATGAAAGTCAGACCTCCATATTATCCCAAATTTTATAGTCAATTCAAGTCAAATCATTTTAAATAATAGCGCTTGATGCATGCCAACGTTCTCCCCTGTTTCTGAAACTTTCTCCGCTTGAGCGGGTTGAGCTCTGGACCACCTTTGGCATCCAGGTACAGTCGCACTGTCAAAATGAAATGAATCGAAAAATGGGAGCACAAAAGTTGGTGCGAAAAGTATAGTTGGCTTATGTTGGCTTTATACCTCTCGGACCTCTACAGTGTGGTTAGTCAGATCAGCAGCTTCATGGCCGGCTCCCTTGTTTCGACCTTCCCTCTATCCAAATGGCCGCTGTGAAATTAACCGTCGGCACTGATTCTGTGAAGTTGCATGCCCAGCGGATATCCAACGAAGAGATATAACAGCAAGGGACCCCATAAAGTCGGCATCATCGTCAGCAGAATGGCTCCGGGCGAGGCTTTCAACTCTTGACCCTTGAGTCCCAAGCGCAGGGCCAAGGCAACACCGGGCGTGGTGAGAATGAACTGACGCCAGAAGCCAAGCTCCCTGGCAGGGTAACTCCAGCGCCAAAGCTGGAGGAATCAACTGATCATGTTTCAACGTCTTGCCATCTTCATGAGCTCTGAAGTTTGTTCATCTTAGTTCATTGGAGGTCCAACACACAGACTTTTCCTTCATGTGAAATTCCTTGCACATCTTTGCACTATCACTTAAAAACCGTCCAAAGCGTTCTCCCCAGGATTCCCCAGGCCTAGGTGCTGCTGGAATGCTCTTCCTCCAGTCCTCCATTGAAACCTCCAGCTTCTCCTTGGGCTGCGAAGGGCCATCCATGGCACCAAAGAGCAAGCCAAGGGAGACGCTGAACGCGCCGTAGAGCTGCGCATGGCGCTGGAACTCGCCCAACAAGGCCTGGAAACTTCCCAGCATGGGTCAAGCCATGGGTCTAGTCATGTACCCAGAATGGGGTGGCTCACCACTATAGTGTGACCAAATCTGTGGTCTTCCAGGTCTTAAGGTTTACCAACACTACTCCTATCTCTGTCATGACAAGGTAACCGCATAGACATCCTAAACCGACCAAGAGTGGCCCGCTGTCGTACCCGAGCTACAGTTTATCATGGCTGACTTTGACCCCACGATGATTTTACGGACTCACCAGTCAAGGCGCCTTTGCATGCGATAGTGTCATGGCACCATTCTGCAACCTGTATAGTTCTTTGAAACCATTGAATTCTGCTTGGAGGCTGCAAGAAAGATGCTCCCATCAATAACAAAATCTCACCCACTGTCTCTTTTTTGAAGTCTTCTATAGTATGTTTCAGTTACTTGGTGTTGTCACATGTTGTCACGAGTTACCCCAACACAAATTCTATGAACATCTTGGAAATGAGCAGCTCATGAATGTCGTTGCTGCCGTGGGGATGGGTCAAACAAACTCATTGGTTTTCCATGGGAAAAGGTATGGAAAAGTGGCTGTACAATCTCTGGGGTCATGGGTCATGGGCCGGTTTTTGACCTTCAGGTATTGACTTTGCGTGAGCATCTCGAACCAAAACACACAAAATGAAATGCACAAGGCATTTTTGGAAAGATGCACTTGGTCAAAGGGACTTCGCAGCATTAAAAAATATACCAGCTTGTTTACCTCGGGGGCAGAACTATTTGGAGAGGAGACTGCCCATGGGCGAAGTACCCTTTGTGAGGGTGTTGACCGCTCTGGGGTAGCTGAGTTGTTTTTGTTGCTCCCATCGTAGTCATGAAAGAATGTCCACACATTAAATGAGATATTTTTTTGCAAAACAAAAATTTAACGGGATTCGTACGGTCAAAAAGACTATGTTTGGCGTGGCCCGCACTATTTGGAGGAAAACGTTGCTTTCCTATTGGGAGCAACTTACCAATCCTACCTTGATATGACACAAAACATCACAAGACCGGTCAGACCATAAAAAATCAAGGTTCACAAAATCATGGCATCACTGGCACATTCATCTAGGGCGTTTGGATGCGTTTGGTTTGAGTGTGTGCTGAGCCATTCTCAGCCAAAACATAGCAGCTGACAGAACCGCAGTACATATTATACTGGCTCATGGAAATGCTTTCCATCTCGGGATCCCACTATACATACAGCAATCTGCAATCTGTACAAAAAGCATGGATGTCCATCCCTGTTCATGATTCACAACAAATTAATCATCACATTCATGCCCCGGCTAGGCGTAGCCACTTTTGGACGTCGGCATTAGCGCTGAAGAGCTGCTCTTTTTGAGCAGGCAGCTAAGGACTTGATTTTGGCAGATGCCCCAAGCGGAAGAATCAAGGTGGAACTGACGATGATTCCATTGCACAAGGTGCTTGGTTGGGCTGAATAGGAACCAAGTAGATAATGAATGATAATGAATGATAATGATCGAACTACATAGTCAGAAAATTGCGTGAAGAAAAACCACCCTTCTTCCGCGGATTTGTCTTTCACTGAGGACAACTCCCCCCTTTGTTCGAAAATCAAGATGACTGGCAACTTGATGGCCTTGTTCGGTCACTCATCTGATAACCTTGGTAAAAAGCCATCGGATTGCTGTGGAACAGCGAAGCTCTAATCCGGTTGGTGGCTTGGCACACGTCCCGCCAAGAAAACATTGAATTGAAACAACCGACACATGGTTGATGTCCTCGCCTAAGGTCCCATCCTGGCACTATGTTCAAGCTAATTATATACGAATATATTATATATTATTAGATATAATACTCTATATAATATATATATATATATATATTGTTGATAGCAGTCAACCAAAGGCCAAAGTGCATGGGTGATATTTGGATACGGATATTGGGTTCGGTCAACTGTCATCCTGCAGCTGACGTCTTGCAAGACAATTCATAGAATCCTAACTTCATGAAAGGTCCGGCCGGTAAAAAATACGGTTTCTTAGGTGCTGTGACGACAATGTTTTTTTGGTTCCTTCTTTTATGCCCTTCACTGCTCATGTGCTCGTTATTTCTAGGTGAAAACCGGTCGCATCCTCTTCTTCTGTTTCTTATTCAAACATTTAAATTATATAATGCAGGTGGGAATGGATTCCCTTACGTCAGTGCAGATAATGTTCCGCTTGGAGGCATATCACCCCAAAATCCCTGGGACTTACTTACGACGGCTTACCTGCCATTGTAATACTCGGGCTGGACGATTGAGAAGTTGCCCAGGTACAAATTGAAATTGAACAGGTGGATATCACAAATTGAGGATATCACAAATTGCTCTTCGTTCTTGGTCATTCAATCCGTTCAAATCCCCATTTAGTCACCAAGTCTGCGGCTGAAATGTGCTTGAAATCCAGTGGTTGATACTCATTTCCCCATCAAATATACGGATAGCTATGCGGGGATATGGAGGTGTCCTAAGTCATGGGGGTACCCCCAAAATCATCTACCATTTTTTATAGGATTTTCCATAAACCATCCAGCTATTGGAGTCTATTGGGGTCTATTGGGGTCTATTGGGGTACACCCATGACTTAGGAAACCTCCTAATATACATCTTTTTTTACTTTCACCTAGGGGTTGCCCTGCTAGGGCCCCCCGGCGTGACGTGCTCCACTCTTCTCGCGCGAGTCGAAGGTCTGCTTGGCCGACCAAGCGTTGGAGTCCGCATCCACCACTTGCCTGGCTTCCAAAGTGGGCACTTCAAGGACCACAAAGTGAGGATCAATATATCAACAGTGGTTTATAGTAACTATATGAAGCACTATTATTATTATTATAATGGATCATGCAATCATTTTAATGATACAATCATTATAATTCTTACATTCGTGGATATTATACCATATTATGACAACTATGGTTGTTGTTGATATTATATGATATTATTGGATAAATGATTAACATTGATTAATAATCTTTTGGGCCAGGCTGGCATCCCCCAAAAGAATCGCAGAGTTCCGCTGGAGCGGACTTTAAAAACAGTTTTTTTTTTTTTTTCAACGGGTCTATATACAGTAGGTTTCAATCGGATTCCATGGGGTGATTCAAAATCAAGAATGACTTCAATGACTTGAATGACTTGAAGTAACTTGAAGCAACTTGAATGACTTGAAGTACTCCACAACGCTCTTGAATAGCTTCTAACCTGAGACCCAGAACTTGGCATGTTGACCAAGCTTAAACCGGGATGTTGGTTACGTTGCTGAACAGCTTCTCCACCAACAGCTAGAAGAGATATGGTTCATAATTGGGAGAAATACCCTCTGGTAAACGTTTACATAACTATGGAAAATCACCATTTTCAATGGGAAAATCCACTATAAATGGTGATTTTCAATAGCTATGTTAGTCATTACCAGAGGGTATCCCCAAACGCGCATCTCCAAACATTTCTCCAATAACTCCTCACCTCACCTTTTTACGAATGTGGGGAAAATCCTAATTGTCACCATCCAAACTGCAATTTTTGGGTGACACCCCATTTTGGATCATGTTGATCATTTTGAATCATTTTGGGACATATCCACGTCAAGTCATATTGTTATAATATGTCCCTTTATATCCAATATGTCCATCAAATGGTTGGTTTTGATACCCCATGTTCGGGTCTGCTCCTACCCATTTGAGGTAACTGATTGCTAACAGAAGAGGGAAATTGGTGATTGTTACCTCTTTAAATATAGGCAATTTCCATGAATTTGCCACCCAAAAGGGCCTCAAGTGTTAGGAGCCACCACAACACCGTGCCATTCCAAAACAGCCATGCCTCAACTCGCGACTGTCCACCACCGGACGGTGAGCTTCAAGGATGTTGTTGGCCTCACCCACCTTGTGCTCACCTGAGGGCAGAAAAAAGATATGCTTCAAATGTGGTCAAATTGATTGGGGTTTTCGCCTTCGATTTTCATCCAATTCTGGGAATGGGAAATTATCAAAGGAATTGAAAGTAAGCCTTTTAAAAGCCAACAACAAATGAGGAAATAGTGGGACATTAAATATCTATCAGCTGCTCCATGAGCATTTTTGGAATCAAGCACATGAGTGCTGAATGCGGATGCTAAAACAAAATGGGTGAACAGCCAAAATAGCTTAACATGGTGATTTAACCACTAGAAATGGGTACAGGATGTACCAAATTAACCTATTGGAATATCCTTCCAAACAATGGGTGATATAAAGCAACAGTTTTGTGGGGATATAATGCGGACAATAGCGGGAACATTTCGTGAAATATAGTTAGGCCGGTAATTTCACATCGCTATATGGAAATGTATGCTCATTTAATAGATGATTCACCTATATTAAAAATATTAAAAAATGATGATGTTCCTGTTCGCTATGTTAAATGACAAAAGGGTAAACATCCCCAGGTCGGTCACATCTCCCATTGATGGTGAATATCCCGGCTGTGCTCCCGCACTTTCCTTCTGCAGCACCTTGATTCTGGCTTGCCATGCCTCCACCTAGCGCCCAAAACAAAAAAGGGAGAGCCACATTTGGACACTGAACCATGCTATCAAGATCTATCAAGCATCTTGGGGGACTTGCGGGGTGTAAAATGATCAAAGAAAACCTGCCAATAACATCCAAAAACCTCCAGCATATGCTTGAGATTTTCTCAGACCTGCCATTCCTTCTTTGCAAGGTTCTGAAATACGCACCCTGGTAAACATGTGCTCATCATGGCATTTCTTTGGTGTTTAGCTCCCTCCGTAGTACCAATTGCTGCACCCCCGCCTGGGTTTGCTGCTCCTTGTCCAAGCATCCGCGTCCTCAGGGCACGGCCGGGCACGGCTAACAAGATATACAGGAAATCTGAGGATGTGCAGACACCTGAACTAGACACTTTTGGCGGGTCGAGATGGGTCGAGTCTTTCCCGTCTTTCCTCATATCCCATTTCTGCTGGTTTTTGCTCACTTCCAAACAATGAATCCACGATACTGCTCAGATTCTGGCGGTAGAAGACTTCCTGCCAACATAGCAAAATCGGGGGCCACATCAGACCCACTTATTATCCTACCAAAACATAGTATATCATAATATAGACACGTCTGAAAACAACACGCACATCAAAATACCTGTGTTGTATTACTTCCGGGGCCCGATTTATGCAGATCCCACTTGAGTACTGCTCAAAAACCTTTCTTGTTGGCTTACACCGGAGCTCGCGAGTGCTCACCATGCTCAGGGTTTACATATCTTTACCAATCACTTCCCTGAATCAACTATTGGTCTGGGAGTGTCCTGCGATGTCTTGGTCTGTACGCAGTTAAAAAAGCTTTTAACAACCCCCGTTGTGGCTCCTGTGGAGCCTCCGTGAGTTATTTCCACCAGAAAATGTAGATGGGATTGAAACCCAAATGCAAAAAATATGCGACCATCTAGGACATGGGGTTTGCCGAAATTGGCACCACTGAATAACACCAAATAAAACCTATATATACACATATATATGTATAGTATAGTATAGTATAGTATAGTATAGTATAGCATAGCATAGTATAGCATAGCATAGCATAGTATAGTATAGTATAGTGTAGTATAGTATAGTATAGTATAATATAGTATAATATAATATAATATAATATTGTATTATATAATATAATAAAATATAATATTATATTATATTATATTATATATAAATATTCCCTATCGATTCCCCAGTCAAGGTAGATTTACCATGATGTACAAATGGAAAAATCTGGAAATCCGCCTGAAAGAAGGTGTCCACCTTGGTTCGCGCCCAAAGTGGGCCTCACCGTGGCGAAAACATTGAATCCAGCTCTGAGAATCTCTGGCCAGATGCAGAACCACCATCTTCGATAGGTGCATCATCATTGCAGATGTTCCACTTGCCAAACATTAAAAAAAACATCAAAAAACACCACATGGAGTGCTGCAAAAAGGCATGTTTAATATTTTGGATCCAACCCAAAGTCAAAATTACATATCACTTCGGAATGAGTTGGGCCAAAGAGTTTCTTTCAACAATCTGCCCGAAGGCCTGCGGTTTGTGGGGGCTACTATTACCAATTAAACAGAGTACAATTGACTTTGTAAGATCAAATCGCAGGCACCGGCAAGGGTTAGCTGCCCCGTTGAAACATGTTGAAACATGTTGAAACAACATACCGTGTGCACAGCTTAAGTTCAATCGGTGGCCGCCCAGCTCCTCCTGCCTCTGTTCTGAAAAAGGGCAAAAAGGCAGCGATGAACAAAGTCCTTACCTCAGGCGATGGTGCCGACATTGGTGAAACGAACCGGTGCTTGATCTGTTGGGAACATTTCTGCAAGCCACTGGGACTCAAATGGCTATTGGTCCAAACCCTGGTACCCCTAGTGAACATCAAAATAGCTGGTAAATGGATGTTCATTCCCCTAAAAATGGTATTAATAGGTATTGATCCATACCCATATAACCACAAGAATTGCAAAACATGAACAACAAATTGAGACGACTTCCAGTACAAAAAACAGCAACTACAGAGTCTAGAGTCCTTTGACAGTGGTGTATCATGGAAACCTTGTCAATTTCATTCGTCACTCCCTTTAAGCCCAAACCGCAAACATTGCCACTTCCTATATGCAAACATCCTTTAAGACCCATTTTGAGGTTCTCCATCCTAGCTTTCATAGTATGAATAGTCCCCGTACTCCTGGGATCATGGCCAATCTTAGATACCGCAACGGATACCCTGCATCTTTTAAAGTTAACCTGTCTCCAATCAACTTTTTTTGAGTGTGGGATAGGTCGGATTCCGGATACACCCAGTATGTCAAGTCCGTCCTTAAAAATGGTTTCTGCATTTTTTCAGCAAAATCAGCTTAGGCGAAAAAAACATCGATGACCAACCTGCCCTTTACCTCACCAAATGAGCCATGGTCAATACTCACTATATGGTTGATGGTCATCCCATCCATAATAAGGATCCAAAAATAATGGTTATTATAAATCCCATTAAATCACCATTGGATGACTAGCCCCTATTATATAATGGTTATTAACCATGAGTATTGACCATAGCTCAAATGACCACCGAACCTCAGCCCAGCACGCAGGCTGATGAGGCTCTCCTCCAAATGTGGCACGGGGAAGACGAAGCTTTCCATCTCCAAGTCCTCGGAGACGCAATGGGATGCGATGAATGCGATGACCTTGGGCTCCATGGGTGATACCGAAGATGACAATTAAAAATCACCATATGTTTCATAGGAAAATATGGGAATAGTAATATATAACAATCATTTAATATATTTAATAATCTAGAGTGTATATATATATATATGATATTGAAATAATTTAATAGTCAAACTTCATATTTAGGGTACAAGCATGGTTCCAAACCCTCCAAAATCGTTCTTGCACTTGATTGCCAGAGGGTATCCATCGGCTCATTCCCTCAGAAATCTTCTGGTTGGTGGTCTAAAATCACTAGTCTAACATCAGCCCGTTTTTCAATGCAAAGCATCTGCATGACCACAGTATGGGGACCAGATTTGACCAGATGGGGACCTTTCCATCATCAGATGGGACCCTAAAACTGGGTCCTCAGAATCGCTGCTACTTTCGATTTCCACTGACTCTTCCTGGCAGTTTTCGCAGTTCGTCTCGTTGAGAACATCATTTTCCTATGTGAAAATGGCATAACATGGGCCACATGGCACCATAGATCCAGGAGTCTGCCCCATTTAGGTCAAATAACGGTGCTTAAAGTTGCGTGAGTCGACATGAGAACAGCTCAACATGCTCAAAATATCGTGTTTTTTTTACGCCCAACTTAAAACATGTATGTTTACAATTGTTTACATCCTAAAATCCTAACATCCAGGAACATCTTAACATTTTGCTGATCGACAGAGTGCGTAGAGATTCTTTTATGGTTTCAGCAATGACTCGCCTCCTCGACAGAGCTGATCTCGCCACCTGGAAAGCTGTCACAAGTAATTCTCAACGGACACCACTGGACACCCCTCAAAATCACAAATTTGATCATTTGAGCATCTTTGCAGGGGAAAATCATGGAAAATCAATGAAAATAAGGGGCTTCAAAACATTTCAAAACCATGAGCTGCTCTTTCTTGTCCCACATCCAGCTGGAGAGTTGTAGCAGCCTTCAGCGTCGCTGTCCAAGTCAATGCAATTTGCCTGATCTGGGACCGTCCCCGACTGCAAGTGGAATGGGATAGTGTAAGTTTGCATAGATAGACTCCTCTTCTCAGCTGCCATGACTGGTAGACTCTGGTAGACTCTTCATAACCATATCTGGCCTTGCTTTTCTCTTTCTTGTTCTCCTCACAGCTTTCAAGGGTGGCCACTCAAATGAGACATGGGATAACTTGGATGACAGCAATAGATTAGCGGAGGTCCTCAGAGATGCAGCCAATTCGACGGGATAAGCATGATGAACCAAACTATAGCCCATCTTGCAGCCCCTAGCATTTTTTGAAGCTAGGTATGATATTCCTTTCTCCCAGTTGTGGCAAAAATGTTTAGATATTCAACTACCATGCGTCCGTTTACTATGTTTACACACATATAAATCTTGATGGAAAAATGGAATGGTCTCAAACTAGCGCACCAAAAAAAAAAGTGTAGGATTCTGTTTCGTTGATATAAAATGGCTACTTAAATGGACACCCAAGTTTGTTGGTCGCCCATCGGCCAGTCCTCCGAAACTTCATCATCTTCACTGCCTCAAAGCTGAGGAACTTTGGAGGATACTCCCAACTAAGATTTGGTATGGTTGGCTTCTGTAGGCGGAAATGAATACAATGGGATAACCAAAAATACATAGATAGTATGATCAGGGTTTACGATTCCCGAAATGGCTGAGCATGTGACACTCTTCCTCCTCAGAACTTTCATCGTCATCTTCGCAACCTCCTCCAAAGAAATCCTGCCAGCATCACACCACAAGCACTTTGCAGGCAAAAAAAAAATGGATCAAATGGTTTCGAGAATCCATCTGGGTAAATTACAATATTTCACTAACCTGAATTAAGGCCATTTTGGGATGATTTCCCTTACTAACCATGATTCCAGTGAGGTCGTAGTGAGGTCGTTATAATTTACCCAGATCCATGCGCCCCATGCTTCCCAACACCGTGGATTAACCACGATCCGAGGCTGAAGGTTATCACCCCTGTATCAAAAGCATGGTCCCAAGTCCTTGGGGCCTCGAAAATGAGAAAACTAAGAACATCTGAAACTCTGAAAACACATCTTTTACACATCACAAAAAGAAAACGAACCAAAACCTCACCAAATACATCCAAATACTCTAGAATTGAAACAGAAATACCAAAGTCATTGATGATGTTCCCATTGAAACCTCCATTTTTCTAGGGGATTTCATGGGATTTCCCAGCCATGTTTGATAACACCAGCGCAGCGTCCTCACCGTCGCTGGCCTCTTGCCTCATGTGGTACACCCACCATAAACAACTACCATTTGGGGATGGATATTACCTACTCTGGATGGTTGCGAAATCCTGCACCAGTTGGTAACTGCTAACTATGAAACACTGTAAATAATGGGAGAAGGGTAAACCATCTACCAACTGGTGAAGTATTTCTTCCACAGTATGGTAATATGAGGGATGATTTTTAATTGAGTTGACCACAAGAATGTAGCAGGGTATTTGCATCCTGAAAAAAGGTTTTAAATTTATAGTGTTCAAGTCCCTTGGGGATTATCATCTCACAATAAGACAGTAAGTTCCAGTCCCAGAACTGGTTGAAAGGTAAACTCGCAAGTTTTAATCATCTAAGTCGAAGCAAATGCGTGAAGCATTTAATCCTGCAAGTTGTCCTTGCAACTTTGCTGTTTTACCCCCCAGAAGAAATATAGATGTCCCTGTCTTGGCCGATCTTCCATGAAGAAACACAACAACATCAAAAAAACACCTCAAATAAAGCTCGTGTTTCCTTGTTGTACATCTCACTGTATACCCATCATATCCCGCAAGTGGGTTGGTTTACCCCATATCTTTGTGGGTTCAACCCAGCTAAAAATCAACCCAGTGGGAGCCCCTACTTTGGCTCGACGTGCCCATTGGCCCTGTCATGAGGTCGTTGGTTGTTACAAACTTGGAGGGATATCGAGAATATCTGCTGGGTGGTTCCTGTCAGTTTCAACCCTTCCCATGGCCATATGAATCAAGTATATAGCGTAGCCATGCTACTTGTATAATCATGGGGTTGAGGTGGGTTGACAATTTCGAATACGTGGTTTGAAACCACTAAATCCAAATGTGCACACTGGAAGTCAAAACCATAGAAAATTAGTCGGGTTGCTGTCAGCATGCTGTCAGCCATGTCTATGACCTTCCAGTCTTGGAATCAGAGAGATCTGTTCAGCTGCTGCTGTCTTCTCTGCTGCCACAGAAGCAATCGTAGCGAGTCTTAAAACTGAAGACCCACCACGCATGCTTGTCATATTTGGATGTCTAGTACTACTGTGGTAGCCACCAACAATAAACTCCCATGGGTTTTTCCATCGGTCTATCTCAAGACCAATGGTCAATTAGGGTCTGGTTCCCGAATGACTGGATTTTCCATCTGACTAAAGTTATAAGTTACAAGTTGCTAAAAATAACATCACTTAACATCACTTTTTTCTGTATCCATAAGCCCATCCCAGGTGGGGCTGCATCCCAGCGCCCGCACGAGGCAGCTGGGGATCGGGCGAACTGGGTTCCTGGCACGATGGACGGCGCAGGAAATGCGGATATTTATATGATTTTGGATGTGTGTTCAACTGCAAAATGAGTGGATAACCACCATGTTGTAGCCAATAGGTCTTTCATATTCTTTCTAAAGCCTCAATTCAATTCAATTTACAATTTTTCCCAAACATTTTGTACGGTACTTTGAGGGTCTAGGTTGAGAATCCTTCAGGAAGACACACAGGGGACGAGAATGGACATCTCATGAATACTCGTTGATATCTTGATGGCCATGGGGATTTCATGCAACCAGTTCGTGCATGGTCAATTCTCTATACATGAATAATATATACATACAAGAATGGTACATAATTGTACCATAATTGATCCATATTGTACCAAAAACCCGGGGAAGCAAACATGGGCCTACCAGCAGTACTCGCTAACATGGTCACCAATACGTATGTTTAAGTGAGGATTACTTTCATGGTACTCATTCACCAACAGATTTCCATGGGTTCACAACCCAGCATACTGTCGAGCCTACGCCACATGTCCAAATTGCAAACACAACCTGCGCCGTCTAATAGCCTACGTCAAAAATATGCTCGTGGAAATCACTCATCATCTAAATCCCTGCATCCAGAAAAAGAAACTACTCACATGAAGTTTTATCAAAAATTAAAAAACAATCACAGTAGGTAGCTTCAACCCTCCCCAGCTGCCCACCACTGGTTCTGCCAGCTTGGCTTTCTTTCCATTGGCCTGCAGATCTTGCTGCATCGCTACGTGAGGAATGGTCGTTTGTCTGCCTGAAGAAAGGGATAATCCGAACAATAAAAACCTGTCCAAGACCCAAATTGGAACATGACACTAAAACATCAAACCAAAATAATTCAAGCATTCCTCGGCCTGTTGTGCATCGAACATGACTACCCACTCTTAACACCCCTCTTCCAAAGCTGTACTTTGGGTATCAAGCTATTACACTTAGAAGTGATGCACTGCGGTGACAATCTCTACTACTACACGTTCATACTAAACAATTGTCGACTCCTGTGTTGTGAAGAAGATTAGAAATATGTATAATCATATATTCACACATAGTATGTATGTATATAGACTCTTAATTTATGTATATATATAATATGTATATATTGTCATATATATATATATATGTATATAATATGTATATGTTGTTCTATATATAATATGTATATGTTGTTATATATGTATATTTATTGATTGATATATTGATTTATATATATATATATATATATAATAACATAACAATAATGTGTATATATATATATATATCCGCCATATTAATCATATATAAATATAAAATATGAAGATACCCGTCGCTTCTCCACCTTCAACTCCTCCAACTTCGCTTCCAAGGCTTCCTCCTCCTTGGCTTCCAGTTTCGCCTCCGTTTTGGCCTCACTCTGGAACTTGGCGGGTCAAAAAAAAAATGACTTGGGGGAGGGCCACTTGGGGGGCCCCAGGTTGAAGCTTCATAATGGTTAAATAATGGTTAAATAATGGTTAAATAATGGTTAAATAATGGTTAAATAATGGTTAAATAGTGGTTAAATAATGGTTAAATAATGGTTAAATAATGGTTAAATAATGGTAAATAATGGCAAATAATGGTTATATAATCATGGTTAATAATGGTGAATAACGGTTAATAATGCTTAACAATGCTTAACAATGCTTAATAATGCTTAATAAATCTTAATAATGGTTAATAACGGTGATATATAAATTACCCAAAAATACCAAGAACTTATCTGGACTGTGTGAAGAAATTGAATATATCCCGCCAAGATGATTATTCCTAACATTTTCAGAGGTCCATCTGGGTTCGCAAAGAAGGAACGCATATGATATCCTATAAAACTTGGCATCTTTAAGGAGGAGCTAAGGAATTCATGTGAGAACACATGGGTCTAACAACCTGCCAATTCCACTTGCAAGATCTTGCTGTGGAGCGGAAGACCTTTCAAATACTATGGCTTTGACTTGATAAACTGCAGAAAGTTCCCAGTTAGTTAGGCAAACGGTAGCAAGCGTCGACAGAAAAGGCAGAAAGCATAGCATATCAATTTGTCATTTAGGGATGCCAAAGAATCGGCAAGTGCTGGGCATCTTCGCTGATGGGTCCCAAGTACTTGGGAAATTCGAAGTCTTCCGCAGTTCCGAAGATATGGTGATAGGCCCTGCCCCCACTTCTTACACATCATGAAGTTGTAAGTTATAAGCTGTTATAAGCCAAGTCCCAATCACTTCCCATTGCAGACGAGTATCATGATAACAATAAGTGTTATCATCCGGTAAATTGATATATATATATATATAGCCATGGAAGCCATGGCACAACTAGTTCGATGATTTAATTACTTGCCTATTAAACAACGGTGATTTCCCATATAGCAAACTGTCAAATTACCGGTACAACGCCATCCAAATCTCTGCTGATAGCTGGTTTCGGAAAGGCCCATGGCAAAACATGGACCGCTCGGGCCTCAAGCTTCGCCTCATTTCTGGCAGCTTTGCGCTGCTTCTCTTCTAAGTAGCTGTCCACTGCCGATTTGTGCCTTGAATCTTCAGAAGATGTCTTTGGAGATCAATCTGATATGATCGTTCATCGACATTTGGGTCAAATTGGACTGATTTCGGTGTTGCAAATCACCAATATTTGGTGTCAAAAAATCGGACGATGTGTACGTATAACACTTGGTTAACATGACCAAAATCTACATGCGTGAAGCCTCTTCTGACTCCCTGCCGTTGCCATACAAAAGACCCACCTGGTTTCATAATTTCCGCAACGAATTTGCCGCTCTGGGACTCTGGGATACTGGCTCCTCGATGAGTGCAAACACCTACAGGCTACCAGGTCACAAAGCTGGGGTCAGGTCCAGGGGACCTCCCTGCAGTGGGATGGTCGAATCAGGGTCTGATATTTTGACCGGCAAAAATTCCACCGGGCGACATGATCTTTTGAGCGTTGAAATGGTGCGCGTGACATGATGGAAAAGATCTTCCGAGTTCTCCATGACTACCAGCGAAAGAGGACTACCCAACTACCGTTGACTGTCTCTGAACATTCCCAGTCTCTGACTGTTTTAGGACATCTGGGGGCCAGGCTGCATTCAGCTTCGTGATGGTGCTCGACAATGTAAACGCATCGTCGGTGAAACACTGACCTCAACTCAACATGGGGCTCTCTTCCGGCAATGGGAATCATCAACCACCTCTTAACTTTGGATACATATGGTGGATATATTGTGTGTAATACTCTAATATATATATATATATATGCGTATATATGCATGTATATATATATATATGTATAGATACATACAAGATCATACAAGTATACACATACGTGTATATACAATTATATACATGTACACATATTGTCTACATACAGATGTATTTATAACTCGGCTCTTTTTTGTTGCGCCCATTGAGATGGGCTGTTCATCCCTCCATCTGGGCGGCCAGACACCACAAGACAGAAGCCAACTGCCATGCACGGCCAATCCTCAGTATCTCAGTGACACACCTGGTTTCTATCAATGTATCCCCAGCAGGTTGGTAACAACATGGAAAAATATGGAAAATCCATGTATAAATTATAAATGGATGATTTTTTCGGGGTAGCCCTCATTTCAGGAAACCTCCATGTGGGGTTGTTAGCAAAAATACAGGCTACCCCAAAATCCCCATGTTCACAGTGTATCATCATTTCGGAGACTACGTGTATATATATATATAATTACATATACATACACACATATATATATATATTATATCACAAAAAAAATAATACATTGACATAGGTCTCTCATGGTTTCTCATAATTTTCTAGGTCAAGATGGCCATAGACTGGGGGGGACCTCGCCTGTGTCACAGACAGGTGGGTTTTTCGAGTTTTGGATCTGGGGACCGTGCATTCGATGCTTATCGTCCTGGCACCGACGTTCTGGGTGATGTGTAACATCCATTAAATTCCTAAAACCAACGAATGGAATATGACAAGATATGACAAGCCACTGTCTCCTACTAAGTATCAGATTCTCAGATTCCCCTATCTTGGTGGGTTGCTGCTGCAAGTCTGCAAGTCAGGAACATGCCCTCTCGCCTGTTCAAACCACTGGGAGTTGTATGTGAGGACATACTCAAAAACCTAATGGGACTGCTGAGCTGCACTTGGTGAGACAATCTCAAGGTGGCCTAGCTGGGCTTCGGGGGTGCAACAATAGAGACCCGAGATAAGAAACGTGGCAACCACCATCCAAATCAGCAACCTCCTGGTTGACCCTAGAAAGAATACATTGTTTTGTTTAATGTCCTTTGAGTATTTTACAATATTTTATAGTAAAAGTTTGATTAAGCCAATTCCCATAGCCGCAACAGGATTCCTTCCTTGCCGGACCAAGCACATACAGTATTCCATTGGAGGGTAGCCTGAGCCGACCGAACGCAAATGACATCTTGCCGACCTTCTTTGTCCTGGGCCACTCAGCTGACCATAGAGTGCTCTGTGCTCGCATGAAAAATGGAAGAGCATGGATCTGGGTAAATTATAATATTTCACTAACCTGAATTAAGGCCATTTGGGGATGATTTCCCTTATTGACCATGATTCCAGTGAGGTCGCAGTGACGTCGTTATAATTTACCCAGATGGATCAAGGGTGGCTACCCACCCAATTTCTTTACTCATTGATATCCTGGATGAAAAGCATTGACACTTGTCCCAAGTTGGCCTTCAAAGTTTTACTTCCCCTCCTGCCATCTCCTGCCTCTGCCAGGAAAGGCAATTTGGTGACGTCATTGAGCACTCTAAAGACATACTCGCGATTGTCCACGTTCATGTATTCCTCCAAGGCATCACTTGGTAACCAGCTAGGAGAACTGGGTGGTGGTACTTTTTCACCCACCCCAAAAAAAAATTGGGTCGTCAAACAGGAACATCATCCCAGGGTAGGATGGGAACACGGGAACAAATACAGAATTTGAAACCAACAACCAGTTACCCTCTGGTAAACTAACATAACTATGGAAAATCACCATTTTTAATGGTTAAATCCACTATAAATGGCGATTTTCAATAGCTATATGTTAAATTACCAGAGGGTAAGGTACTTTCGAGAGCGACAAGTGGACTCGCAGAACTTCCTGAAGATGCTCACAAGAAATCGGCCACTGCCAACTATTGTTCTAACATGTTTTTTTTTCTTACGGGTTGATCACCCATGTTTGGTGACATCCTCAAATCTCAATCAGCAACCACCAGCCTTGCAAGGAACTATCCTTTCATGATCCTCCATGAAACAATAACAAGGTTCATTCATTATATACATATTAATACATATTATATGATGTTCTTTGATTTTCCCTTTCGACAAATCGCCAAAATTCCGGGAGTCGGAATCACGATTTGACCACCGGGGTCTATGGCAGCTAAAGCGTACCTTGATCCATCGGTAGAGCAACTTCACCACCTAGCGGGCCCCACTCCAGGTGCTGTGACAACTATTTTGATAATATGTTGAATTATGTTGACATTGATGGGGTTCTAAATGGCCCCAACCAGGGTTTTCAACCAATGAATTATGGTGAACATTGGTGAACAACACACAAATGGTAGGTGCCCATCAGATATCATGTTCCATGAATGGGTGATGTATTGGATCAATGCAAACTTACCTATCGCATCGCTATAGATCCGCCGATGAAAACGACACATACCCAGCTCCAAGGATCCATGAATCCCAAAAAATATCAAGTTCTGAACGATGGGGATCAGCATATGAATAGAGGACAAAATGAGTTCTTAAATTTAATGCCATGCACAAATTAGGGTCGTCCCCTATCGGTTGTGAGGATTTCAGTACTCCTGGAAGTATCACAAATGGGGTATCGGTATAGTGTGCAACCTCAGAAAGGCCAAGGCGAAGCAAGAACAAATTAGTATTACATGTTTATTTTGTTTGTCGGTATATGTTTTGAAAGCATTTGAAAGCTAGACATATTTGAAACCAGAAACCGGATATCGTAAAGATTCACTAAGATTCCTTAAAGATGTTGTAAAGATTCAGTAGAGATATGTAACGATTTATAATTTATGGAGTGCTTCGACAATGCCCCTCTGGTTTGTCCCACAACGTGTCTCCGCATTGCCCACCTTCGGGAATTTGGTCTTTTGCGGCAGCACTGCGGCCAAACGTTCAAGACCTGCAGGATGAAGCTCTGAGGAAGTCAGGAGATTCTTGGGAAAAACTGCACATCCAGGATCCACGTGGACCTTTGCTGAATTAGTTGATTCAAAAATGGGAACCAGCCCCCTTTCCAGTGCTCTTCCTGCTGAAACCACCCCCCAACTCATCCAAAATTGGTCATGTCTAATGGTTTTGATGGGAATGGTCCAATGGTTTCGTGTGCCCCAACACCCTGTCTGCCTTGCAAAACATCCACGTTGGGCTTTTTAGGCCTCAGAGAGAACTGAAGAGAATCAAAACTTTAATCTGATCATGTTGATGCTGATGTCCAACTGCAGGTTGTCCATCCCACTTCAAAATGGGTTTGGCATGGTTTAGCAAACATGTCGATTTGGGACACTTGTTCTGCCCATGATTCCCGACATCTTTCCAGCCTCTGTGCCAAATTTCATTCCCCCACTGAGTGAAGCATCTCAGCTCACTTGGATTTGCTTCAGGGAGACCATTAAAAAATATTGCCAGTGGATTCCACCAAAATGGTGGCTTAACCAATAATAAGAAAAGAACACATACTAAAAATCAGTGACTCAGCAAATCATGGCTCAAGTAATGCTCAAGTTGCATGCTGGGGCCATGTCTTGTTCATTTGTTGCCGCCGGCGTTTTTTCCTTCGCTGTCTCTCTCTCCAGCCAGTGGGGATCCTCTCCTGCCCAGCACCCAAGGGAACATTATGGAACATCCATCTGAGAAGTACTATATCAGTCTATATCAATATTACATAACCCATAGGATCCATAGTGCTGGTATATATGCTAACATTTGGGGTATATTGATGGGATCCATGTTAGCATATATACCAGCACCATGTATCCTATGGGTAATACTACCGGAGACTTGTGGAGCCTAAAATGATGACTCAACAAAAAGATACAAAAAGATACTTTGGCCGAATTTGCCTTTCGCTTACAATGTGCGTTCCAAACTGCGACACGGACATCCTGCCTAGGCTGTTTGAGATACAACCAGGGTTTGTTGATTTTCTCCACCATATTAACATGGGTTCGAGACCAATAAAGTCAACTTGATAGCCCATGCGATTTCAGGGCACCCATTTTTGGACAATATATGTTTGGATGATATCTCATATCTCTCCACGGTGTGGGTTGTGCAAGAGTCGGTGGCCAGCTCTGTTGCCATCAACTGGCTGAAGAAAATTTCATGTTTCACCTGAAATGGATAAATATCCAATCAGGTCACTTCAAGAATGTTCCCCCTACCCTCTGGTAATTTAACATAGCTATGGAAATCACCATTTTTAATGGGTAAATCCACTATAAATGGCAATTTTCAATAGCTATGTTAGTTTACCAGAGGGTAACATTTGCTAACCATCTCTGACCATCATTCATTTAGCTATATTTGGCTTCATGGCTTCAGTCGCTCCTTGTCTCCCGGCAAGTGGAAGCGCTTCTCCCCCTTGCGTTCCTGACGACACACAACGATTAATGGCAACCATGGATTTTCTCAACCCCCCATGGGTCAACTAGGTCCCCCCAGTGGCCTCAACTGCAAATTCTTGTCGCTGAAAACATCACTGTTTGGTGAGTTTAATGAACCAAAAAAGGATCCCAAAAGATGATAGTCAATGAAGTATAATGAAGTATATGGATGAAAATCATCAAAATCGAACTGAAACCACCAACTTCACCAACTCGATGGATTAGTCATGATGCTGGCAGGACATAATATCATGACAAGAGTCAGGCTACTCAGTCTACCTTCACAGTTTTCAGCTTCAGCTGCGCCGTGGCGTGACCCAACCTGCTTCAGTTTCCTCTTGACCCGTCGATCTTTCTTGATCTCCTTGGTCCTCAGACCCAGTTGGCGGTCCCGGCGAACAAATCCCCAGCTGGATGGCCCAAAATTGTCGTCGCTGAGCTTTCAGCTGGTGGTTGAAGTGTCGGTCCAACCTGCGCGACGTGGGCTTCCAATGTTCGATGCCCAAGGGATTCTGTTGCTACAGATTCAAAACACACATACCTAGAGCCCAGTCCAAGCACTTGGATCCCATGTTGAACTTGAAAAGCCAACCTTCGTTTGTCTTCCGGCTGAATTGAAGCTGTTCTACCTACCACCAGTTTCTGGGTAGGTCTGCTTGTGAAGTTCTAGTATCCATGGGTATCCCAAAGTGAGAATGATTAATTTGTAATGTAATTATTGATTGTCCATGATTATCCAGTTGTTGACGTTACTGCATTAGCTACTTGAGAGCCTATGGATGGAAAAACTGTTCCTGGTGTCACGTTCCTTTGCTGCAATGTCGTCAACATGCATCCCCCTTCTGTGGCCAAGTGGCTCTCTTTCTTTGCGACCTCTCCCAAGAAGTTTGTAAGCTCCTTCACCAATCCTCAAAAACAGGCAGCAAGCATCGTGATGCAAAATACAGTACAAGCAGTCTTTCTTGTAGAATCTTGTGCAATATTCCCATATATTTATATATATTTATACGTTATATATCGTTATATTCTTCCCACTTCTTCCCGTTTTCCCATGAAGTGTACTATATCTTGAGCCATGCAATGGCCACATCTCTGAGGGAGTGCACTTCTTCATATTTCTTTGTACCATTTCAAAGGCCTCGACCGGCGGCTGCAGCTACCGCGACCGCGATCTAGCTGCGCTAGTGGCGTAAAAACTTTGGCGAAGCGGCGCCTCCATGACTTTCTTGGCCTGAAATTTGTTCTTTTCGGACGCATATCTTTTGTACCTCGGTCCGACTCGGCATTTTTCGGCAGTGCCCGGCAGTGTTGAAAAAAGTGGTCACCCCAAAGATGGCTATAATGATATCAATGGGTCATCCCCACTAGCCATTGATCCCAAATCAAAGAAGGCTGAACGAAGCGTGTGTAATTCTGATTGGTTGTCTCCCCACGTTTTGTTGGTTTTGCTCACCTTAAAATGTGGCTGGTATCGACATGATAAATCCCATCTGTCAGTGGCCAAATCTTCATATTTGAGGTTTTTTTACCGTTATATACCCATGTTTATCAGTTATTGTGTTTGTTCCCCCTTTCTGTTCCCAGTAAAAAAACACGCGCCATCTCTGTGGGATTCATATGTCATTCATGTTGTAGAGCAAGGGCGCAATGTGAGAAGATTAGCAGCTAGCCCATGTGGGAATGTCAAAATCAATTCATATCAATTCAAAGTCCATGATAGTCCATGTTTGTTGTTGATACCTTTACTGTTTTGGGTGGTCTGTAAATGATCTATCCGGCACAGCTCTACTTCTTGGCTGGTTTTGGTTTTTCCTCGGTAAATATCTGCTGCTTGTTGCGGGTCTCCACATTGATGCCCAAGTCCTTTCTGAATGGTGCTGATCCCCCCTAACTCTGCCGCGTGGGCAACTTATCAGTTGTAAGGTAATAATCATATAAATTAAAAAATATACTGCAATGCAGAATAATAATTCAAAAACAAAACATACGTGGTCTTCAGGGGTGGTTTCCCTTTGTTATAAAGTAGGGTGATATTGGTAGTTGTTAGGTGCCGATTTGATGGCCATAGCTCAATCCACCATTTTGAGCTGGTTTTAAGCTGGTTAAAGCATGTGAAACAAATCTGTATAGCCATTCACAGATGAATCTTCCATTGAATAAGAAAAAACACATATCATGGTGTAAATCCACAATTCTGGCTGCCAAATACATATATGTGTATATATATAATATATATATATATATGTATATATAATATGTATATAAAATTATATATCTATATAACTATGTATATATATACATAACTATATATATAATATACAGTGTATATATATATACATAACTATACATATATGTAATATACAGTGTGTATATATATACAATAATATATATATATATATACGTATAGATATAGGTCTTCCCATCCTTTTCCATCCGGTGCCTTTTTGATTCCCCACAAAACCATGGCGATCCAATCCCGCACAAACCATCCTGGGCATTCCGGGCAGCTTCTTGGTGCGTTGTCGCACCTTATCCAGATCGCTCGGATGTTTCACCTCGCAGGGAGCTGAGAGTCTGGGATCTCACCCGCAAAACCAGACAAGTTGAATCGAACTTAACTCAACAGTGGTGGATTTAAATATGATTTTTCATGGTATTTCACCATCCAAAAAATGAGATAGCCTCTGGTAATTTGACGCCTTGTGAACTGGAAAATCATCATTTTGAGTAAATGACACATCTAGAAATATACCATTTTCCATAGCCATGCTGAATTACCAGAGGATATATATATGCTTTAACCCAAGAAAATGGGGAAATATGTATACATAATATCAAATTTATATAAAACAAAAGATCACGAGGTCTTGGTTTTTTTTTGCAGGGTCTTTTGGTACCCAATAGACCCTAAAAAAACAAGACCTCGTGAAAATTGATACATAGATTAGTAATACTGTGTCACTAAGTGAAAACTGCTGAGGCCATTAGTATTGATGATTCCGATACCTCGTCAATTCTTGTATATTCTGGATTGATTTAACTTGCATAGATTGTTTCTTGTTGAGACTGGTTTTGCAAGAAATCACTAGATTACAGTCTGTGAAACATCCTTCTTGGAAATCTGATTGGAATATGGTGATCTCTGACCGCCTTTTGAAGGTGACCTTGGAGATTCCAAATGGGACATTTGCCAACCAAGAAGTTGATTTGCTTCAATAATACTTCATACTATAGAATTTCCTTTCACCAGTGATATTTTTCCGTGTCAAAAAAAAAATATGCTGTGCTGCTATACTGTAATATCTACTGTATTTGTGGGTACCCTCTGATTATGTAACAGTTCGCCATGGAAGATCCACCCATTTTATAGCTTTGGACATCCATGGATATCCATATATCTGGTATATACCCTCTGGTTATGACAAACAGTTTGCCATGGAAAATCACCATTTTTGATAGGTAAACCATCTATTTCTATCACCCATCTATACCATGGCTATGTTAGTCACAGTCGCTGGCATGGATCCAGCCTGGCTCGCTGGGACGCCCAGAATCTTGTACGGATCCATGGCGGATGTTGATGGAAAGTCAACGGGACCCCCGGGATCTGGCCCTTTTTCTGAGGGATTGAAGGCATGAATCTATGCATATATACATATACAAGATATGTATGTATATATATATGTGTATGATGTATTTGTGTGTATATACATATATATATATGTGGATGAAATTATATAGATATGCAGAATATACTATAATACAAATCCTATTCGATGATATACCATATAGATAACCACCAACTGTTAAACTTATGTGGATACTGGTTGGTGTTAAGTATACCAATGTTTGGTGGATTTCATACTTAGTGTATATATATATCGGTTGGTATGGATGGAAATCATATCAAATACAGTATGTTTGATGACGTAAAACGGGGGTGAATGTGCTCAAATGTGCAAAACCACGCGGCGGATACCACTGATGAATAGATGCGTTTGCTGTGTTGATTCAAAATGATCTAATGGTTCTCTTTCTTTGAGTCTTCTTCAGAAGCTGCGGACTGAATCTGAGGAAACCTATCTGCACTGGCTACGCTTTGCAAAGCTACAGCCCAGCCACGGCACAAAGGAGACAAGTACGCATCGTGCCAGAATAGATCACATGCCGCCCGTTTTCACATGTATAATTAATTATAACTCATGAATATTCATTACGCATAGCCCAAACTATATGAAACAAAACACGATTGAATATAGTTTGGGATCATTGAAACCATATTATCATTAAAATATGTTGAAACTGTATTAAAACAACAAGAATTTCTGGGATGATTCGCCTGACCTGTCGCGTTGAAGCAGCTGGCCATCTCCGCTGCCTTGCCAGGCCTGTTTTCTCCTAAAGATGACCAGCTTTGGATAGCCATTGAAAATCACTATTTTTGATAGGTAAACCATCCTTTTCTATGGGCCATCTATACCATGGCTATGTTAGTCATAACCAGAGGGCAGATATATTATGATATATCTACAGTATGACCTGGGTCTATCATTACATTATATAATTATATATATATATGTATGATTCTATATGAGTATCTGTCCATTCGGATCCATTGCAACTGCGACTTTGGGAGTGGGTCACACCAAATCCTGCCATGAAAATCCCCCACCCAGCTGCTGCGAAGCCCCTTTTGAGCAACTCCCTGCTGTAAGTTTTCACAGCAGGGCCACCGAAACCCATCAGATCAGACGGGTTGGAGTGAAACTGGCTGGACAGCTGGACACCTCTGAGATCGGGGACACCAGACATTTGGGGATCAAAATCTCTGTACCACCGGGGAACAATGAACATAATGAACGTTAGTCATTTTTTCTTGGTCATCCTTTTTTGGAGATGATTTCCATCAGCGGTGTTGTCAGGACTACTTTCCAATGTATCAATGCTACAGCTGTAGTTCGAAGTAGCAGAGGATCCCTTTCCCGCCTCTGCCGAAGGGTGGATGTCAGAGGGGCATCATCTGCAGATTAAAAACTTGGAGTCTGTGGGTGGTTCCTCCAGCAGACTTTGGGTACTTTGGGTCAGCTCCGAACACTCTGAGGACCTCAGTTTGCGCATGGTCAAGCTGTTGAGGACCCTAAAATGCTTTGGGTGACCCTCCTGCAGTCTAACATGCACTTGAGCATCGCTCTTGTATATCCATTTCTGGATTCTAGATGATCTTCCAATATCTTCAAGATTCCCTATTGCCACTTACGATTATCGCGAAGAATTATCGCAGAAATGAACCGTCAATCTGTGGTCCCCACCAGCGGGTCTTATTTTTTCCCCAGACCCATAAATCTGGAAGAAAACTGAATCCAACATATCTTCCCGTGAACAAGGGTATTTGACTTCTAAGTTGACAGTGACAGTGTTTAAGCCTCCCTGAAACTTGTGAGTCCATCTCCAACCATACCTTAAACTACCCTGCAACACATTGGCAATACCAAGGTCAAACACTATGTCATCATATATTTCAGCCCATAGAGATCCCCACCGTCATTAATTATCTGGGGGTGGATGGATCAAACGTATTAAATCAAATTTGGAGGGATTGTCAATATCTCTAACAAAAAATAGCCACTGTGGTAAACACAATTTCATAAACCACCCCCAAGTCATAACCATTTTATTTTTGTGGGATTTGAACCGTCCCTAAATGGTAGTTGTTCATGGCACTGGGTGTTCCACATGATAATCTTTAAAAAAAAAACCATCATTCATAGATTATGTGTTCCTTTAAAATACAATTTATAAAATCCTTGAGCTCACTGGAAGTGCCCTGCCTTTTTGATAGCCATTTGTGAGCGATTCTTTGGCGTCAGCCTAGGAATGGTGAAATTCAGACCGAATTCACGCGCGACAAGCCAGAGTTTTCATGGGGATCTAGGTGTCAGAGTCCTGCGTTGTAATATATATATATATACACATACAATAATGTATATATATATATGAATATGTTATATATTATATTATATATATGTTATATATATATACATATACACAATATCGATAGATAGATAGATAGATTAGATTAGATTAGATTAGATTAGATTAGATTAGATTAGATTAGATAGATTAGATAGATTAGATTGGATTAGATTAGATTAGATTAGATTACTGTAGATTAGATTACTGTAGATTAGATTAGATAGATAGATAGATAGATAGATAGATAATGTCTGCATATATACATATATTATATATATACATATATTCTATTTATGTATATAACGCATATTGCATATAGATATAAATTGATACAATATGCATTTATACATATATATATATATATATATGTATAGTTGTACACATATATGATATATATATATATATATTAATTATATACATGTATGATATATGTATGAATATGTAAACAATATATATATATATTGTTTGTACAATGTACATATATATATATTCACACATCCAAGGTTGATGGTTGAGCCACCCGCCTCCGAAATATTCGTTTGGATTACTATCCCAAATAGAGTTGCAAATAGATGTAAATAGAACATATTTGAAAGCACCCACCAGATATAACATATGTATATATCACGGCATTCCAACATTACTACTACATTTATCATCATTTATCTACATTGGCTAAATTATGCTAAATTGTTGCAGTCCCCAGTGACTTTCCATCACTTGTCAGTGGCAATCGTATTGTCTGTCGCTCTAAACTTTCAATCTGATTTGTCCCCCTTGTCACGAAAGAAACTGGTTGGGGGATTCAATCAATGGGTTGATTTAAGGGAACATTTACTGGAAACCATGGGTTTTTGCATGGAAATAAGGGGGTTCCAAGCCAATTCAAAGATTCAACCCATTGCAAGAACATTGGTCCATTACTCTAATCATCGCGGTGTGGGGGTCGGAGCACAACCAAACACAATTGACATCCCGAACTAAACAAAAGAACGAATCATTCGCGCGAAATAATAGGTTCAACCTGGGATTTGCATGAACTATCAGGACGCCAGAAACAGAATGAACATACTAGTAGTTCATGCCTTTAAAACAAAACATTTGATTTCCTACGCACCAAAAAAATCTGGAATTTAACAGCTATGATCCGTGCAGCGTCAAATACCTGGGAGGCGCACTGGCTTTTCATCAGATGCCTCTGCAGAATTCGCGCTTGATCTCTGTCAACAATCATGAACAGATATGAAAAGTATTGAAAAATCACATCTACAAATTGAACATCAGGCACGAACACGATCAAATCATGTTGCAACGGCAAAGAATCATCAGCCGTCGGATTTTGTTTCGCTGACCACCGTTTTGGGCAGGGTTTTGGTGGATACCGCTGAGCTTCACACTTCGTGTACCTGTACCCCGGTGCATCGGGGTTCAGGGTTCCACTATGTTCCACGGGATTCAAAATCCCAATGTTTTTCAGTGGGTCCCATGTACCCTCTGGTAATTTAACATAGCTATGGAAAATCACCATTTTTAATGGGAAAACTCACTATAAATTGCCATTTTCAATAGCTATGTTAGTTTACCAGAGGGTAACGTACAGGATCAACCAACTTTTTTCGCCACTGACAAAATGTATCATATTTAGATGCTGAAAATCTGATCAGCGCCACAGGACCATCCCCAGAATTCATTGGCGATGTCCCAAAAAGACAGAAAAAGTGGATCCCTCGTATTGGTGGTTGACTTTTTTATCTTGACCTCCAACTTCCAGAGATCATTCACAGAATTCCCAGGTGTTGATCTGTGACTTCTGGATAGAGGTCACCATTGCCGACAAATGCTATGCCCCCTCATGAAACCCATCTTTCAAACTACAGTGCCTCTATCATTGGTGATGTCTCCATTTGTGTTTCTTGACCTTCCCTTCATCTTTGATGCGTTGGCGAGCTCTATGATCTCTATGATCTTGTGGGTTATAAGGTTATAATCTCCATCGTCAACTGGCCGTGGCTGATTCAGATCCAGTGGCAACAAATGCCATAAAATGATGTACCCTCTGGTAATCAAACTTTGCAAGGGAACATCCCCTATAAATTTGGAGGTTTCTAGCTGGGAAAATCATCTTCAACGGTGCATGTTCAATTGCCACGTTAGCTACTTGGCCTTGCATTTGAGTTTGTGAGGTGTCAACAACCCATCTGGACTTGAGATAAATCCCTCTAATCTTGCTGGGTCACTTCATATCGCTATACCCACTCGCAAATTGGGATGCACATCATGTATACATATTCCTCACATTATCCCTTTCTTATGCTTCCTTTCCCACTATATCGCACTGTATCCCATAAAATGGTTGGTCTTGTAACCCGCATTTGATATCCCTCATGTTTTGCATGATGACTCATGTCATGACATCTCCATTTATAAATCTTCATTTGTCCTGGTTAAAACTTCATTTTCGCTGGTCAAATCTCATGAAACCCCATGAAAAATCCCATGGGATCCTATGCTAAACTAACAGGGATGTCGAAACACCACCAATCGCAGATCATCACAATCCTATAGGGAAATCATGGGTTTTCCACATCGAACTGTTAGTTTAGCCTGGGGTAAAACCCATGAAATCCACATCGTTTTGCTGCTTAAATCTCCGCTTGTTCCACCTTCTCCAAGAGCCAATTCTGCGTCTCCAGCGGTACGCAAGGATCGGTGGCCTTCAATGGAACATTTAATGGAACTTTTGTCTGGAGAATCAATGGAATATAATATAATAATACCATTTCATACCAGAATGAATATAATAATGGTATAATAATGGTATAATATTATATGCATTCCAATATATGGTAATTCTACCATTTTAATCAATTATGAATATAATAATGGTAGACAAACAGCATTTCTAAAAAAGAGCTGGCAAATGGTGGAGCCCCCTGAAGAACATCTGGGAAAAGGATAGTCATCCAAGGGGTTAGGGTTGAATTCAAATGAATTGGGGTTGAGGACTGATATATCCTCTGGGGGCCCCTTCCTCTCACCCAAATAAATACTGTTGGTTATATACCTCATTAGATCCCGATTAAAACCCTGTTGTTGATGGGTGAATCCCATTTTCACATATATCATATATCCGAATAATTATTGTTGGTAATGTTCCCATTCAATCCCCCTTGCATCCCGTGACAACAATATTGTTGGTGGTAAAAGAAAACCAAACAAATCCCATTGAATCCCATTTGCATTTGTTTTTTTCCCAGTATATATATATATATATATCGTAATTTTATGTATCCCCATGAAAAATGGTGCTACCGTCATGTAAACTAACAGTTCGATGTGGAAAATCCACAATTTGTTTTTGTGATTCTTTTCATATATGGAAACCATGGCTTTTCCACATCCAACTGTTCGTTTACCCTAGGGTAATTCCCATCAAATTCCCAAAAAAAATCCAGAAGTATATCCCAAGTATATCCCTAAGTTATCTATAGCATCCTTTCCAGAAACCAGCTCCTCTCCGACCGCTGCCATTCTCGCGCCTCGACCGGGAAATCCCAAGTGCTCTGCCCATATGCCCGGAGAACCTTAGCACCATGGAGGCTGCCCTATGGTTGAAAACCCTATGGTTGATGGTGAAACCAATCCAAATATCATGTTGATCATATCCCCACTTTATGCCCAATCCACATTTGAGATACGGGAACTAATCATGGGGAGGTTCCTCCAATATCTGGCCATGTGATGAAACAAACTATATATATATTTATACGCAACAAAAATGGGGGTTTCGAAAAAACTTCTAAAAACGTCTATACATGGTGATTTACTATAAAGTTATGGGAGTATAAAACCAACCGTGATATGCGAATACAGTGGAGATCCATTTCGCAAACAATATGATTTGGATTTGTCGAACAAATTTGGTGTCACGGTGTAACCCAATTCATGAGCATCATGAGCATTTGAATGCTCGGAAGAGAATGAATGATAAAACTCGGGATCGTGGGGTACCCATGTGACACCATGGGTACCCTATTTTCGGACAAGCGAATACTGTGCCAACTTTGTATGGATCAATGCCAGGACTTCGTGATCATTTTTAAGGCACTCTTCCTCAAGTATTCAACCCCTGTTTGTAAATCTGGGGTTGATGCTACCCTTTAGAAGCTCAAAATAGCTGGTATATAGCTGGTAAATGGATGTTCATCCCAGCATTCAAACGGCACAGTAGATCCCGACCCATCCTGAGTAAATGGAGATGTCTCAACAATCATCAAAATTGGATGGCGGCCAGAGGCTTACTTCCTAAACTGATACATTTGAGGTGGTTTTTTCGGGCACCCCGTAGCCATTTGTATCGGATGGCTAAGGTGAATCTCTGTGAAAACGGCACCGAGTCGGTCGCCGACCACCCGCTTCCAAGTTCAACATTACCCTCTGGTTATGACTAACAGGCCCATTTATAGACGGTTTACCTATTAAAAATGGTGATTTTCCATGGCTATGTTAAATAACCAGAGGGTATATCTCTTGGTCAATCGATTCATCTTGGAGTCTACAGAGATTTCTTCACCGATAGCTCAATCCTTCGAGTCCGTTTGGACACCGTTTGGACATCTTGATGTCAATCATCTCGCCCAACATGCCCCAACTGAGGCTTCCAACAGTCATCAGTTTGCCCTCCCGGGTCCATATCTTGGCCATGCCATCGAAACCTGGATTCACAGTCAGTGGATGGGAATAGGTGTGCTTTCCGGCGAAAAGGAAGTAGACAAATCAAGAAACGATGAAATAAAAACGAAGTGGTTTGTAGACCATCTCCTACTTCCAAAATCTTCCTGAGGATCAACAAAAGAGCCCAACGCTCATTTGAGGCCGTGAAAGTGATGGCTTCCCCAGCACTACCCATGTTCATAGCCTATTACCCATCATTTTGTTTGGGCTTCGTTGACCCTGAACTACAGTATATATAGACATCTTTTCATTATCAGGCATATATTTTCGGACAAATGTGATACATGATAAAATACACATTTTCACAAAACACCGCCAAAACATGCCAAAACATGCCAAAACCAAGACGTTGTTTGACGCTATTTGATGATTGGAAGTGAAGATTCGGGCTTCGGGCAACATTATCATGATTTTATCAATGTTGTAACTGCTATCATGCTGATACTGTTTATCAAATATGTTTGTTTTAATCATGAATCATGTATTTTACTACAGTCATGTTTAACTAGTATTAAGTATCATTGTAATTTCAAATTATCATAATCACATATCATCCATATATGATCATATCTGATAATGTTAGGAATGAGAATAAGAACTATGTACAAGTAGACATCATACACTGAATGGAATAGTTTACATGGTTCGACCGTGTCGCCACTTCCCCTCGCAACTTCGTTACTCCTCCAGGCTGAGGCTTGGACCAGCCGTAACGACGCAGGGCGGATTTCGGTAGACCTAGCAGTGGCAGGGGCTGTAAGAACACATTCTCAATCCAAGAAGATAATACATGTAATATATGATGTAGCATGTATACATGATAAGTTTGATATTTTGATAATATGTGATAATACATGATGAAGTAATATAAAGCAATATATTATCAAGTTATATGTCAATGTGACATTTGATTACCAAGGTCCGAGAAGCCCAAAGAAGAGTAAAGAAATATGGTTGTTCAACATCATGTGAAGATACATCGAAATTACGAAATGATCCAAATGACAAGATACCTGCCACTTTTATCCCTTTGGATGGGCAGAATGCCTTTCACTATGGCAGTTGGATTACTCCCTTAAGACGGGAGTGACAACAAATAATAGCGGCCAAAGTCTTAGCCAGGCAAACTCGTGAAGTATTCACCGTCCTCTTTCTATCATATATATATATACGTACATATATATATATACATTATATTATCTTGTCCTATCTTATCTTATATTAAGTTATGTTATAGTTTTATTATATCATATTATTTTACATAATATTATATATATATATAATGTTACATTTTGTTATATAATATGATATGATAATAGATAAAGCATTATATATAGAATATAAAACATTATATGGAATATTATATATTATATATAATAGAGTATATGATATTATAGTACACATTTATATATCAAATCGCAAATTCTATCAAATCATATTATATTCGAGCATATCATATTATATTAAAAACGAAATATATTAAATATATCATATGATGTTATTTTTATATTTTACAACTGTTTTACTATATTATATTGTGTTACACATTTCTTGTCCAATCTGAGATTTAGATAATCTATTTGATATACACACCTCCAATCTGATCTATTTAATCTACTGTACCTCACCCATAAAATCGATCAAATCAAATAAAATCTATCAAAACAATCTATCAATCTATCATCTATGTATCTATCTACCTATATATCTACCCAGTCCCACATCTTGCGGTTGTCCGGGAAGCGCTGGGCCGCTGGGCCTTCAACGTCCGCAGGCTGTCGCTATGTGCCTTCCAAGAGAATCCCTGGCGCACCAAGGGCTGCTCCTGAGCCCAGGGTCAATTGGGACAGCATTTTGGAACAACCTGGCCATGACTAAGATATTCATGGGAGATTCATGGGATATTGTACCAACTTCATATGATCTTTGGGTGACCAAGATCATATTTAAGTACAGTTAAGTTACATTCATGTGACCAACAATAATTTTGCATCAATACACCTAATTCTGTAGAACATTTCCAGCAAGTGTGCCAAAATGATTGTCCATGAAACAGACATCTTTCAGAAAAGCGGAGGGCACCAACGACAAAAATAAAGTTTACAAGGTGTTCAATGTTTGAACTGGGTGCTGCATTTGATATTTTGACCAACTTAAAGAGGACCGTGAAATGCTACGAGGACCTCCCGCCCAACCTCGCAAGAGTTGTGAAATCTTATGTGGGACGTTTGGATCCAAACTCTTTGTGTCAGTATTTTGGGGTTTTGCAGAATCTAGCTGTTTGTCAAAGTATCCAGGATGGCAGGATTATGGCTACATAAATATCATACATGCAAGTCCTAGTCTGCACGCATTTCTGAAACCTGGCAATGAACCATGAAATACCATGAAAAATCATGAACATGTTCGTTAACAGTATTTTGCTGACCGAAGCCTGTTGCCTGTTATTTGCTTCCAGGTGTTTTCAACGTAGTGTAAAGCTAGCCTCACTGCGACATTTGTTTGCCAAGGATTTCGTGTTGGTTCAACCCCCACTTTTGACGGTTAAACTACGAGTTTCTACTTGGCAACCCCTTGAGGACAATCAACACCGGGCCCTCGCACCATTTGCGCTTGCAACTCTGGAACTTCGATTGAAGAAGCTTTCCGCGCCACCGTCTGGCGAGGTATTGCAGTCGAGAGGGTTTTTTTCTGCTTGAGCAAAGCCAGTTTCCGTTTCCAACAGAGACTCTGAAAGGGGGTCGGAAAATGTTGGAAACACAGGGCCAAATGGATGTGGGTCAAAATGGAAGACCTAGGGGACCACAGATGTTAGTCTAGTTTAGTATTAACCATCCAATTATTGGGGTACCTAATTTTGACCCATACCCAAATCACAACATACCATAGCCATGTCCCAAAATTGGGAACCCTCGTCTTTCCAGTCCATGTCGTCCGAGGATTGTCCACGCATTCTGGGAGGCCCTGGTCGAGATACCCTCTGAACAAAAAATGGCTGGCTCGGAAATCCCCCCGCGTCGGCGTCCCCATGTTCAACATGTTCAATAGGTATCAGTATTTTGTTTTTTTTTGTACTGCAAGAAAATCATAGTAAATCAAAGTAAATCATCCAAACGAACAGGGTCCCGGCAGGATCGTCCGCAAATCGAATCAGCTATTAAGCTGTTAGGATAAGCTGTTAAGCTATTAAGCTGTTAAGCTATTAAGCTATTAAGCTGTTAAGTTGTTAGGACAAGCTGT
>Ga0126342_10000990_pt1 | contig 36867 bp, 28 predicted proteins | sample Cyp1metagenome_FD_92528 | JGI IMG/M metagenome (GOLD analysis project Ga0126342, IMG submission 92528) | Coral microbial communities from Lord Howe Island, Old Settlement Bay, Australia - Cyphastrea 1 metagenome | ecosystem: Host-associated > Invertebrates > Cnidaria > Coral ... | reverse complement strand
TTCCAATTGTTATCCCAGTGAATCCCAAAAGGGCATCTGCAAGATTTTGCCACTCCTATAAAATGAAAGCCCAGCCTCATACTGGCCACTGCTTCTAACAAATAATCCACTATAAAATGAAAACTTAGTCCAAGTGATTAGGAAAAAGACCCCCTATAGAATAGAAAACTGGGTTTGCAATGTCTCAAGTTTGGTATCATTTTTGGATACGTTTTTTTCCAAAAACTGGATGGGCGCAATCCAGGTACCATTCTATAGTAGAAACTGGCCTACCAACTTCATCTCTATAGAATCGTATGCCCAGGTTCTGTATTCTATAGAGATAATTCCAAGGAGGATTATGTGTGTGTGTTTATTCCTTCATATTTATGTGTGTGTGCGTATGATTGTGTATAATAGCATGCTGGGATATATTGAGATTTATTGAGCACACAACAACATGCAGAACATGACCACCACTGGGGAGATCAAAAACATCATTCAGTCACCCCAAAGAAATAATTACTGTCGATGACCGGTCCAAAACCTTGGCCTAAAAGGTGTCCGATGTTGACTGAGTCCAACTATGCCTGGTAATTCTATTATGGATCCGTGGCCAATTGCCAGGTACGCTTTCAAGTGATCCAAATTCCATCCAATTCCCATGAATACAGGAAAATCAATCGACCCAAAATCACCCAACTAACGTCTAGCCGTTTGCGGAAATGTGCGCTCGTTTTGCGTTTTTTTTGCGCTCTTTTTGCCGGTTGCAATTTGTACGGCTTAGACCAAAACACAAACAATGATCGTTTTTGGCCCAAGCAACTTTGGTTGAGTCAAGACTAGCCCAAATAGCTTTGCAGGGGCCATGCGCTATGCAAAAATGAAAAAACATGTGATTTCTGAAGATTTGTGCGTTTTCTAGGAATTCATTAACGTTTTTAGAAATGGTATGGATTGCAAATGCGCAAAACAATGCTACGAACGAGATCCTTCACCAAGGTTGACTCTGATCACACCTGGGGTCAGATTCACCTTCTAGGTTCCCTGGCAGTAGAAGCCTGCAGGGCAAGGCCTGGTGAGGGCAAATGCAGCCAAGAAGTCTGGGAAAAGCTAAAGGGGAGGTTTGAAGGGAACAACCTCGGCAAATGGTGGTTTTTCGTTGATCTTTGGATTTGTCACTGCCAGTTCCTGCAAATTTAGCCTTCAAATCGAGAAATCCAGACCTGTGCTGAGTTTCCTGCCATAAAACCATATAAAACCAATAAAACCCTTCAAATATGATGTCATATGATGTTTTTTCTTCTCCACTCAAACGGTGTTTTTTTTTCTCATCGCTTGTCGCCCCGGATCTCCTGACAGGCCTGGGCGTCACCAAGCCGGACTCATTACAGAGCACCCCTTTGCCACAGGCCAAAGGTGGGCTGAGCCCCCCTCGAGAGCAATAGTAGCCCGGTGGGCAGCGTCGCACCTGGCGATGGGTCAAGTTACCAGTGAACCTGTCGACGCTCGGGGAGAAATCCATGAAAAAACGATGAATTTTGAGGGTATCCTATATAGGTATGGCTACCAGGATTTTGACTCATTGGCCATATCAGTTGTGGATGATGTGCGAACTCACCTTGAACTGCATTGATGGATAAATTGGAAGCCTGGATTGTTTTTTTAATGGTGGTTTAATGGTGATTAATTATGATTGATTGTGATTAATGGGAAATTCACCAACAAAATGGGATAGTTATGGGAATAATACCCTTTCTGGCTATTTAACACAACTATATGGAATATCATCATTTTTAAGAGGCAAATGATCATAAACCATCGAACCAGACGATCCAGTTTGCATAGCTATATTAAATAACCAGGGGGTCACATATATTCAAAGACTATCTGCAAGACACTCTGTGAGACATCCAGTTGGAAACATGGTTTGGGTAAAAAAACTTAGTGATAGATCGTGGAAAGACTTTTCGGCAGTATCTTTTTGGTACCCCCTGCCATTGATGACATCTGACACTAGTCAATCCCTAAGGAACTGATCCCTGGTTGGAAGGATATTCGTTCTGAGTACCAACATAGACTTGCTTTTGTACCAGCCAAGGCTGTAAGTGCCCCTTCCGCCTTCGCCGTGGAAATACCCATTCAAGTTAATTCTTCAGTTGACCAACCCAAAGCCAGTCACGTTTCACCCCACCTGCTCGCACCCCATGAACTGGATCAATCCAGGAGACAAATAGCTGGGCGAGTATTCTGCGCACAGGAGATGTGCCGGAGACAGCGGATTATGGGGGGCAGACAGGGCTTCAAGTCCCCAGAAATGCAGATTCTTCACCAACTTCCAAAGACGGGAAACTATCGAACTATCACCAGATTCTCGTCTAAGGGTTTCAACGGAACATAACCCTATGGGGTGAAGCCGAAGGGCTGTAAAATCCGGGGTCCGGGAGTTCGCGAATCCCACCTCAGTTGGCGAAGTCTCATGTAGTTGTTTTTTTAAAGACAATTCCGGGGTCAAAACTCATATAAATCTGGGGCTTTACAACATCTGGAGGTGTATAGACCAACATCTCAGTCACATGTCGAAAAGCATCGCCAAGAACATCGGACACCAATGGATACAACACCTGAACGACATTGAATCCAGAACAAAAAACATTACACATGCTAGCCTACATGTGGCTGGGAAACTCTTGGCTCCCCATCATTTAGGCAAATCTGGGGTTTTCTTAAAATTAGATAGCACAAATCAAAAAGTAACCCCTATATATATATATATTTCCCAAATGGTGGTTTCACCAAAGGTCGCCTTCAACAAATCTATGAATATGTGTTTGTTTGAATCTTGGGTCCCTCATTCCACCTATTCAAGTGTCCATACATGTCCATACAATGGGGAAGTATATCACATTGTCAGGTCCACACCCAAATATCATATTATACTGGTTGGTGGTATACCTACCCCTCTGAAAATATGAGTTCGTCAGTTGGGATGATGAAATTCCCAATATGATGGGAAAGTCATAAAAGCCATGTTGCAAACCACGAATCAGTTGGTGATGGAAATTTCTATAGAAATTTTGTATTCCATGATCCCATCAATATGTCCAGTAATATTCCAGTAATATTCCAACACAATGTCAACCCTGGATTAATAAACCCCTAGGCTGTTTAATTGGGCGGGTACCATTTAAGTATCAGATTATGACTATTGGAGGAGTACCTCCCTAATTAATGAACCATGGTTTATTAATCCGGGGTTGACATTCATCCAGAATCCCATGACTGGTTGGTGGTTTCAACCCCTTCTGAAAAATATGAAAGTCAGATTGGATCATCATCTCAACTACCCTCTGGAAAACTGTCACATAACATAGAAAATCACCATTTTATAGCTGGGAAAATCCACTATTTCGACTGGGCCATTTTCAATAGCTATTTTGACATAACCAGAGGGTATTGGGAAAAAAAAAAATGTTCCAAACCACCAACCAGATATAGTTGATTAGTCAGGTCATCCCGAGACCTCACATCGAAGCCCTGGGCCATCTGCGGTGGGCCCCCTGGGCCGCCGGGCGCGCGAATCCACTTGGGCACGAGCCGTGGGCGATCGCCACCGCGGCGTTTTCCGTTTCAAAGAAATAGAGGTCCTTGATGCGTGGGGCTGAAGCACAAGGTGGTGCCCCAGTTCGTTGGCAAGTTAAAAACACCAAAAACTATAGGGTTTATGATGGTTATCTCTATATTGGTAATGGGGATTATGATAACTTATAACTATACTTTATATATGCATTTATTTACGGTAGAATTATCTACAGTTACTATGGTTTGTTTACAGACGTTGACACATTAACTTATAACTGGGGAGGCACGACCTTGTAAGGAGATGACACCCAAATCCAAATGGGGGCATTCATTGGTGCGATCGAGAAAAATCAACAGGAGAAAGGGATGGGACAAGAGAATGATCTTGAACAATCAGTAATGTTAGTTGATCAGGAATATAAGTTTCAATAGTAATGTTGATGGTTTCAATCATTTTCAATCCATCACAATCTGAAAGACTTGTGAAAGTCGGGATCTGTACATAGATCCCGGCCCCTTATGGGGACCGACTTGAGCTGTGAGTTGTGAGCGTTTGGGAACGGGTCCTCCATGAATCATCCCAAAAAGTTAGAAATCATCCCAACAATTCAATATCCAACGGATATTCAACTAATCAACAATATCCAGTAATCAAAAGTTGGATTACAAATTGGATATTCATTGGATATTGAATTCATGTAATCCAATGAACAATTCAATATCCAACTAATATACCAGTATGGAATATGGATGAATATGGTCACAACCAGTCACAACCAGTCACAACCAGTCACAACCGAGTTTAAGAAATCCCTGGGATTCGGGAAGGGGTGTCGACAGGACATCTTCGATTTCCACATAGATTTCCTCACCATTTATAGCACATAGCTGGTTGGCATAGGTATATATATATATATATATACACAGCATGTATTACCATTTATAGCACATAGATTACCCTCTGGTAAACTAACATAGCTATTGAAAATGGTCATAGATAATACAGTAGTTGATTTACCCATAAAATGTGGCGATTTTCCATAGTTATGGGATAGTTTACCAGAGGGTAAACATATTCAAGTATCCATCCAAGTTTGACCCAGTTGATTTCTTCTTGCTCCAGAAACTTGGAGAATTCCCTGCCTCCATCGCCTTCACAGGCAGAGGCTTTTCGGAATCAGGCTCCCTGGCGAAGTCGATGAAATCCAATGATTCTGCGAGTTATATCTATAGATATGGGGGTTTCCGTAAATGGGGGTACCCCAACTGGATGGTTTATAATGGAAAATCCATCTATAAATGGATGAGAACTGGGGGTATCCGCATTTTAGGAAACCTCCATATACCTAGCTACGAGTAGCTAATCATCCAATGATTCCAAGATATCTATATCCTGCTTGTTGTTTGTTAAATCATGTTGAAACCATTTTCTTCTTCTGATAGATCTACAAGATTCCATATTTCGCTGGGTTCCAACACGTTGTCAGTTCAATCCCAGTTTTGTTTCCTGAACATGCCCACTTTAACAAATCCAACCTGGTGAGGTGTGGTGGTCTGTTTGGGGGACTACCAAATTTCATCAGCAAAAAACGGACACTTGCTTTTTAAATCTCAAATGGTATTCATGAGTCAACTCTCTTCTTTGCCGTCGTTTGATTCGCATCATTTTCTCGGTTGAATCATGTTGAATCCATTTGTTTGTGGTGAAACTGCAATTTCTTAGGTATAAATGGTTATCTGGTTGGTGGTTTCAACCCCTTTGAAACATATTAGTCAGTTGGGATGCCCAATATATGGAAAAAATGCAAACCACCAATCAGTTGTATCTTAGTTATAACAAAATCCCGTTGTTTTGCATTTTTGACTGATGTTGTTCTAAAATGATTGCCGATGTTGTTGCGCCAAATTCTTCACCGCATCCGCCCTGATGAGTTGGATAAATTGTTTTATCAACCTCTTCAGTAATCTCCGCCATGAAAAATGTAAATCAAATGGAGGCACTGTACCATATAAGGCCATATTTTGTAGGGATGTTCCCCAAAATTTAGCCCGGAAAAAAGGCCCTTTACATGGCCATTGAATCAGTCCCAATAAGACCAGTTCCAATATACAGTGCCTTTTTTGGAAACCCCAATAATTATGGCCTTATGCTAAGTAACTCCAATAGATTGGTTCCAATGGCCATTGACCGCCGCCCAGTCACAGGAAGTAGGGCACCACCCGTCGCTCGTCAGAGTGCAGCAGGCAGCTCGGCGCAGGACCAGCCGAGGCGTTGTCGTCGTTGCGGTCGCCTGGGCGACAGGGGTGGAAAGGATCCGGGTCATCTAAGGTGGTTTTGAACTAACTTAACTATGGTTTAATTATGGAAGATAATGGTAAAACTATATATATAATAATATGGATATATATAAAATAATTCATGGGTTCATAAACCAGTTTATAACTGGAGGGCATCACCTTTTGAGGAGGCAAGAAATATCAAGAAATTGGCGATTCACCGATGATTTCAGTGTTGCATCCAAGAATATCAAACAGTGATGGAACCACTACAGCGACAATCGACATTCAAAGAATCAAATCCTCAGTTCATATAATTATGAATTTGATCATCGTTTTTTTTTTTGTGCTGCTTCAAAGACAAAAACATTCCGAATTCCCCATGTTTTTTGTGAATTCGGGTGGTCTACAAATAGCGATGCAGCAAACTGCTGGATTTCACCAGATCCACAACGGTGATTTCACCCGAACCCGGATTTCACCAGCAACCCGAGGCTGCCTCGACCAGCCAAAAGCATCAAATGATCAGCACGTTTTTGTCTGGGAACATCTCGTGGTGCCCAACATCTTGTCATGGTCATCGAACATGTAGTCCGATATTCTAGCAGTATATCATTGTATATCTAATATTCATATATCTATACATTGAATCTGGATGCCTTCTCCACCATTCAATGATTCATTCATATTCATTCATATTCATTCAACAAGTCATTCGTCGCATAGCGTCGCCGAGTTGCAGCTGCAGCTGGTGTTGCTCTTGCTGCTGCTGAAGGCTTTGCCATCGACACATGCATCGTTCCCGGCCGAAGCGATCGCGCAGAGGAAGCAAAGCTCCTGGTGCGGAGAGGATCTCAGATCCATTACATCCTGTTTGCATGATATACTACAACACGCACACACAGATATATATATATATATATACATTTATATATTTATGATGCGTATACATATATATATATATAATATGTATTATGCTTGTGCAACTGCAAATCCAACTGAAACTCAATACGCGATTATGTAAGTATATGCATGTATCTATAGTAGTATTCGTATATTGTTATGATTGTTTTCCTTCAAACTATCAATCTATCTCTGCATCTATCTATTGATTTGTCTATCTATCGAACTCGCTAGCTACATACACATGTGCATCATCTTCTATCTATCTATCTATCTATCTGCCTATCTATGTATCTATCTATCTATTTATCTATTTATATATTTATTTTTCTATCTATCCATCCTATATATTCTATATTCTATATACCCTCTCTATCCTATCTATCGTATCTATCCTATCTCTCTACCTATCTATCTACCTATTTACCTACCTGTTACCTATCTATCTACCTATCTATATCTATCTATATCTATCTATATCTATCTGTATCTATATATCTATATCTATCTGTATCTATCTATATTTATCTGTATCTATCTATATCTATCTGTATCTATCTATATCTATCTATATTTATCGATATCTATCTGTATCTATCTATATCTATCTATATTTATCGATATCTATCGATATCTATCTATCTCTATCTATCTCTCTCTATCTATCTCTATCTATCTCTACCTATATATCTCTATGTATCTCTATCTATCTCTATCTATCTCTACCTATCTCTATCTATATACCTCTATATATCTCTATCTATCTACCTTTCTATCTATCTATAGTAAAATGCATAGCATAGACAAACGCATGCTGTTTATACATCTGGATAGAGTTCTTGATAGTTGGAAGACAGCAACAAACTGGCATGTCTTCCAGTTGAATAGACCTTAAAAAATCATTCATGAAAGATTGGGCTTACCAAGCTCACTAGGACCCCGGTCTCAGCTACTCAGGGAGCATCCAGCTTCTTAAGGATTGGGCCATTCCACCACATTTTTCTCAGCATTAACTTTGCAATGCTACAGCATTGAAAGATGAAATGTGATCTATTGGTAAACTGTGATGCATCCGTTTTTTCAACAGGTGGCAGCTGAAGTTGCGCTAACAAGGCCAGTTCTTCTGAGTTCTTCTGCCGTGCAAACGGAGACAAGCTGATGTGGATCTAGACGTCCCTCAGCTGTTTTGGACAGAGCTCAGGCTGGATCGACGGAACCGTCTTCCAGGATCGCAGCAAACGCACGAACCGAGCCCTGAATCTGTTGCACTTTCCTCAGCTTGTCTTGGACCGGAGAACTGTCACCACCAAATCCTCGGGGGCCCCATACAACAACCGAGCGGTCTTCCAGGATGGCAGCAAATGCACCACCCATGGCCTGAATCTGCTGCACTCCCTTTATCTGATCTTGGACTGCAGAGTTATCACCACCAAATCTTTGATTGCCCCATGTAACGACAGAGCCATCTTTGAGGATCGCAGCAAATGAAGTTGCCGTAGCTTGAATCTGCTGCACAGCCTTGGGCTGATGTTGGACAGTAGAGCTATCGCCGCCAAATGTTTCATCACCCCATGTAATGACAGAACCATTTTCCAGGATGGCGGCGAATGCGCACCATGTTGCCTGAATCTCTTGCACACTCCTCAGCTTGTCTTGGACCGCAGAGTAGTTACCACCAAATCCTGGATGGCCAATGAATCATTTGAGCCGGACCTGCACCGTCATATTGGCTTATCTGTGTTGCAAGATGTTGCGAGCATGTCCCTCCATTTCCCTGTGATTTTTTGGTGCTCCATCCCCCGGCGACGTTTACCGCAAACGTGCGTGCAAACCTTGCCGTACTAAGCCAGAAAATCCTCCAGGAGGCTAATCTACATGTCTCCATGAGCGATCAAACGGGCTATAGTTCGATCCCGGCCTATCAGGGCCCCACCAGAGATGGACATTCTCAGTCTGAATCCCATCGAATCAAGTGCCAACAACCCCGGCAGTTAGTTACAACCGGCACTGGCAAGATCAGTGCCAACGCCATCTGACTGTAAATATCTGCTGTCCAGGGCCCAAACAAAACAAGTACGGCCCTGTGTAAGCAGGACTTCTAGACGGGATATCATGAGATATGATATCTCTATATATCTCTATATATATAATATCCATATGATATATATATATATATTATATATATATGTATATGACATATATATATATATCCACTTCCTTGATCTTTTTTGTGGCATAAGGATGCAACAAGGGACCGCCCAAACATAGACCCCCCATGACCCCATCCCAACAAATCAAGGTCCCCGAATGTGAAACAATGCGAAGCACAGGATCCCATAGAAAATCCTTCTTTGATATTGGATCTATTATGATCTATTCATGTTGCGGTCCCGAACCTGGCATGTGCAATTAAGGCACCATTTCAGGATGGCTTAAACCATGTTAAGCATTCATTTTGAAGACGCACAGGATTGCATAGGTATATATCCTGTAATCTAGACTAATCTATGGGGGAAAATGGACTATGTTCAAGGTCGTTTTTCTGTTTCGATCCATCTACATCCATCCCCCCAGCTCCAGCAGGCGGCGCGGCATCGTAGTCAAGCGCTCAGGAATGTCTTGAACAACTCATCCTTCAAGGTTTATTACGGTTGTTTTTGGTGAAGATATTCTTGGGTATGAATCACCAACTAGATGCGGTTCTATTAATACATAAAATTGTTTTTCAATGTTTCAAATCAAATAAGTTTTGTCCTTATATGTCCTTATCATCTTTTGAGACATCTGAATGTCAGCTTGGGGCACCCTGATTTTTTTTGAACAAACTGTTGCAGATTTGGGCTTCGTTCAGATGTAGGTGCTCAATTAATTACGGGGAACAAGAGCCCTCTTGGACTTCCGGACATTCTCTAGCGCCCTATAGCCAAATGCCTGCGGAAATGGAGCAAATCATCCCTCCCAATGAAGAAAAGAGCCCGGCCGAAAGCCTGGTTTTGTAGTGGATCCGTTGTCGAGGATTCTCATGACACCACCGCAGGTGAGACAAAAAGGAAAGGCGGTGCGGCGGTGCCTAGAGCCCTAGGGATCTTTGAAAAGGATGCAGGTTGTTGAGAATTTAGCCCTCTGGTGATCAAGAATTTGCTATGGCAAACCATCTGGAAAACCTCCATTGTTTTGTAGGTGAATCATCTACTTTCACTGGCCATGTTCCGGCACTACCCAAGGCTGTGTGCGGTTTCCTGCTGAAGTGGAAAATCCATGGTGTGATTTTAGGGGCCGTTTTGAGAGAGGCCTTGGAAGATGTTAGAAAAACAGTCTTAGCTGCTTAGTTCATTACCCCACTTCTTGCCTAGAGTTAACATATTCTAAATTACTCAAGTGCCCCATTTTTCAGGTTGAGAATTGTGGATAATTTCAATTTAGATAACTGAGAATTTTTCTGGTTGATTTAACATATTCTAAAGTACTCAAGTGCCCCATAACAGTTCACCAACCTGAAAAAAGATTCGATGGATCATGTAGGTCGATATCGGTGTCCTGACGCCCTTACGCCCCGGTGGCCCCCTGAGATGATCGTCCTCAGGGACTGAAATGATTGAGCCCTGAATCCCTTTTCCTATCGGGATAGATGTTAAAAACATATTTAAACGTACTTCTCATCGCAATATAATGCAATATAGACTAGATAAATATATATGCATTATGCAGATCCGATATCTAAATTACATATAATAATCATTTCATATATGATTGTGGACGTCAGTAACGTTGCCGATGGCCGTTTGGAAGGTGCCAGTATACTGGTCTCTATTTGTCGCTTCGCTTTGCAGCGTTGTCAGACTGGGTTTCAGCCAAGGTTCAGGCCCTGCTGAAGCCTCCCTACTGTACAAGTTACGTAACTGCACCAGTTGAAGCGTCTTTTCCGGGCATGTGTCCAGCATGATGTAGCAGGATGTTTTGTGTTGGCTGCTTAAAGAGGGGTTCCCACCAATTTTGATCATTTTGGGCTCCTGGATCGACTCACCTGTTAAGCCTCTGTATCTGTATTCAGCGTCCATCGAACCCCCAACAAAAACACAAACTGATTTGTATAACCGTTGCAACTCTGCAAATTTTGGGACATACTATATTACCATCTGTTTCCAGACTTGCCCGTACCATCTGCACCCGGCTCGTGGGACACGCCCAGGTGTGGTCACAAACATGAATCCGACTCGCTCACTCGGCGCAATTCTGGGGCCAAGCGCTGGAACGCTTCTTTGGCACCTGAGAGATGTGTAGAAAGGATGGATCAATACGGTACATTGTCAACCCCCGGATCCGAATTGTGTGAAAACATGTCATTAACACCCCTCGACTGTTCATCCAACTGGGTGGGCAGTCGATTTTTTAGCAAATGCTATTTTGGGGTTCATCACTCTAATTAGTCAGGGTTTAGTAGTAGAGTAGAGGTTTCACGTTATGCGTAGGTGAACAGTTTCAATTGAATCACTTTGGGCATCCCTTGGGCAAGTTCCAGTCACTGGAGCTGTCAACCCTTGCATACCTGGAAGGTATAGACTTTGGATGGTACACCCGTACACCCTTCGTTTTATGATATGTATCAAATCAAAGCATCAAAAATAAATGCTATTCACATCTGATGTAAATTTAGGACGAAATCTAGCCTATGCCTTCAAAATCCGTATATCAATCCTTCAAATAGGTCTGCCTGAAAAAGGGCGCCCCAAAATCTCACTGCCAGAATTTTCCCAGTAAAAATCCATGTACCCTCTGGTAAACTAACGTAACTATTGGAAATCACCATTTTAAATAGGTAAACCACCTATAAAATCTATAAATGGGCCATCTATACCATGGCCATGTTCAATAACCAGAGGGTATATCAATGTCATATAAAAATCATTGAGCAGTCGCCAGGTTCTTCTCCGTGCCCAACAGACTGTGCGTCTGCAGAAGCTCCACGGATCTCCACGGCACGCGGGTGCTGTGTCTTATCGGGATGCACCAGCAGAGCCAACTGCTTCACGGCCATCAGTGGACCTGCGGCTTCCCGCAGGTCTTTGGATGGTCATGGGGAATTGGCCATTGAACATTACCATAGAAATCCATAGAAATAGCCATGAAAAATTGTGATTTTCCATAGCTATGGGAGTTGCTGGAAGCTTCATGGATCACCTCACGAATGGTAACTGATTAGCAACTGATTTTTTTTCGATGAAATGGGATAATTCGGGATAATCCATCACTAAATTTGATGATCCTCCAAGCATGGAAGGTTCATGGAATATCTTGGGCTTCACACATTAAATATCAAGATAGATTGAAACTTCAAATTGCTGTGCATTTTCATTGTATTCAACCCCGTTTTTTCCATGTGGGATGATGAAATCCATGGTCGTTCACGAATAAATAGTCCAACTATGGATGATGTGGGAGGTCGCCCTGTTTCCGGAAACGTGATCTGCAAATGGAACTTCACGAAGTGCTTCCATTCTTGAGCGGGCAAAGAATGAGAATCCTCCTGAAGATGTATCATCTATATGCCTGACGGATCTTGAAACTGGACATGTGAGTAGTGTTTTACATCCTTGTCTTTAAGGGATGCCTACGCGAGCCTATGTGGTGTAGGCTTTGCCTACGCGGCCATGCCTTCTTTTTGTTTTCGATTGTGGCATGAGGCTTTGGAACCACAAACCACAAATATCACAACCAAAACAACATTAATGAGTTCTAACTCTTGCCAACGCGTGTCTACACGAAGCCTACGCGGTGTATAGGCAAACACGAGCCTACGCCAATGCCTACTTAACCTACGCCGTCTGCATGGGAGCCTACGCGTGGGGCATAATATATCTTGTGCAGTTCCCACTTTATCTATTTTTCTGTATCCTGATTTAAAAAAACGCCGCTCATGTGAAATTTATGTATATTTAGATTCACTGTTCACTAGGTTAAGTCTTATCCTGTTACGCAAACCCTAAAAATGTCATGTTGCTGTGGAATGGCTGGTCACCATTTTTCTACGCATTCCAACGTGGAATATTGGATTCCGCACGCCCCCATATCCGGTTCAAATTCCAATAGTTTGAGAACTTGAATTGGTTGAATATGGTTGGATGTCCTAATGTCTTGTTTTTTTAGTACAGTACCAGTCTCCATTGGGAATGCATCTCCGCAACAGCCCCCAAAAAAATTGCCTGCGGCGCCAGCCAGAAGTGCACGTAGGGCCGTTTGGGTGCTGGGGAGCGCCTGCAGCTGGGGGCTACCACACACTGGGTTCCAGTTTTTGCTGAAAAAAGGAGTATCTGATATATCCACGAAGAGTATGTGTGTGTGGTGATGTGTGCAAGGGAATCTATGTGCATGCATGGAAACATTACATCTAGGTATGCTACCTACGTCTGCATATGACTCTCTCTCTCTCTCTTTAAAAAGCACACACATATGCACTTAAAAAACTTGTGTATATGTATGTATATATATATGAATAAATAAATAAATAAATATAAATAAATAAATATATATATATATATGTATGCGGACGTATATATAGACATAGAGAAAACCGTAATTTCAAGGGCAATGGCTCGTAAACCTTGGGTTTTCTACGCCAATCCCTGCAGCCCAAGCATCTTCTGGAAGAAGCTTGCCGTCTCCTGCGGATATCGAAGCTTCTCTGCGACTGGATTGTGCATCTCATTTCATAACTGGGCATATCTGTACACTGTACATGCATACATCTACGGAAAGCGGTTTTCCTTTTTACCGTTTGGTTATTTAACGTAATTAGCTATGGAAAATCACCATTTTGGATAGATAAATCATCACCAATCCTCTATAAATGGACCATTTTCCAGTTCGCTATGTAACAAATAACCAAAGGGATTGTTTTTTTTTTGCTATGTATCTAACTATCTCTGGATAGTCTATCCGTCTATCTCTCTCTCTCTCGTCCCACAAGGACTACCCCGAAAAGTCTGCACAGCGGGGGGGGGAGGAAAAGCTTCTCCATGCAAAATTCTATCACAGTGATCTGATCTAAATCCAAACTGACTTATCTATTGCCAATATACATATGGACACAAACGCAGATGCATACAAACAATATACTTGCATTTGCATGTATACATATACATATACATGTGCATAGACATAGACATACATATACTTACATTACATTACGCTACATTGCATTGCCTTGCCTTGCATTACATTACATTACGTTACGTTACATACGTATATAAATATACATATAAATACACATCTAATATACACATAAGACTATATAATATACATGTCTGTGTGCAACTGAAACATATGCTTTACTTCAATCAAGGTCGAAAGGTGGCAGAATGAGAAATCCACCTTGCAGGGCTGACAGCACCATGATGGCATCAGCGCCCAGAAGTAGAGAAAGGTGAACCGCTAGAGCCTTGGTGATCGGAAACCATCCAGTTGGTGAATGAGACATACATCATCATGCTTCATCATATATCTGTAGTTAATGGTGGAACTAATCTGTAGTCATTGATGGGAAAATATTGGTGGTTACATACCTATAGTTAATTCACATGATGGCTATATTAAATCACATATATATATATATTTAATCTATAGTTAATGGTGGTTTTAAAGCAATAATGTGAACATAATGGGAACATCATCTAATATAATTGGCAATAATGGGTATATAACCAACAATAATTAGTATTTACCCTCCAGTGTCATCAAACATGGCTAGCTGGGAAATCCCCTGGCAAATGGAGGTTTGAATGTTTTATCATGTTTTAATGGGAATGGGAAAATCATCTACCTACTATATGACCGGTGGATTTTCCATTGCCACGTTTGCTTGCCGACGGGCATCAGTTGTTTCATGGCGATCCAAACCATCGTGCGTAAGGATTTCGACCAAACATATGTGAATCTACTTGATAAATCTTGATAAAATAATGGTTGGCTCATGATTTTTGGGAGGTTATACGACCCCGGCCCGTTGTGTATTAATTAATGGGGGCTATCATAATCCCTGAGCTAGGAACCCCTGAAGAACGATAGCAGCCATGCTTCACAAGTCTAGCAGTCATTAGCAGTCCAGGTATGTCCCATGAGCTGTGGGCTTCTCTCATGTTTAACTGGGTTAACCAAACCTTAAATAAGCCGTAATGATCCAGATGATTTCCCGCACATTGATAAACATGGTGAGGTCGTTGTGAGGAAACCAGACTTGGCGCAAATGAATGGTTGTTTCATTGTGGCGAAGATTCGCTGACAATGGTGCACCAGGATGTTTGAAGAAAGGCATGTTGCATGATACCCAGAATATCTCTTTGTTGGTGTCACCACTTGAAAAAACATCAACCCAAGATTTGAAGTAACAGAGAGGTATCTCTCTTCCCAATCATAGCTTCGGAGACCATGTCAAATTCTGAGCCGGTCCCCTGTTGATGTTCGTCACTTCGGTGTTTTGATGGCGTCCCATTTTTTCCAAAGCGAAGGGCACAATATTCAACGCTTTTGCTTACTTCTGTATCATCAACATTGGTGTCAATCAACCATAGCATTCAACGCAAAGGCCACAATATAATACGATATAATATGCATCAACATGGGCGTCAATCAAATCACACCACAATATGATCACATGCCTTTCCTTCAGTTGTGGCTTGCCTTTCAAAAAGGTTTGATGATCCTTCATTGTGACATGCCAGTAACATGAGGCCCAAAGAGTACACGCAAAACAACAAGCTGGAATGGAAATTATATACAATTCAATATCTTGTAGTGATATGCTCAGATTACTCCGACACCCTCTTCCGACCATCTCGGGGTGCATATGTTAACAATCTCAGCGGACCAGCAATCCCCCCAATCCCCCTTGCAACTGAAAGGCTCTCTCCAAAGAATCGCAAACACCTGGAGAATAATGGGGTCACGAGGAGCCACAGTCCTCTTAGTGGCTGATGACCTAGGACCTGCAGTTATAAAAACCCTTGAAGCACTTTTTTAGATACTGCAGGTGTGGCTTATTCCAGGGCAAGGGCTTCAATAAGATCTCCCACCATGCTCTTGACCAAAAAACTTTTGGATGCATCACTGCATCATATGTTTTTAGTTTTTTGCCTGGAATTTGCCACTAATTCTTGAATGGATCGCCCATTTTTATGGCTACCTACCAAACCCAAGCATGGTAGGTACTGTAAGAGTCTAAAAAATCGCCTTGCTGAACATCTTGACGCGCAGCTTGCAGGCTTGCTAACACCTGCCGGTTGGAGCGGTAGATAAGCTCCACGAAAGTGGCAAGAACCATGATGAGCTATATAAATTGGTTGGGCACGGGGAACATTTTCGTGAACTTGTTGACTTTTTCAAGAAAGTCCCAAAAACAAAACGGGTTGAGCATTGAAGGATTGTCAACAGAGGTGAGAATATGAATAATACAAAGACTAAACAGGCTAGCAGGACCATCATGTAGCATGTACAGATAGGAACTACCTCTCATTTTGCTACCGATGTCTCACCGAAGATTGTATTCGTTCATCAGGAAAACCCTGGAGTGACTTATAATGTATGCAGGAGGCGCTTGCGCTTGTGTATGTTGTTCGGGTGGGTGTTTGAGGGGAGAGATGCCTTTTTCATAAGGATTTACTTGGCTTTGAATCACATGAAGTAACATGTCATTATATGTCACTATATGTCATTACAACACAATTTAGTCATGTTGTCCATTATTTGCACAATCTTGTTGCTTCACTTCTCCGTTCACAGTCGGCGAAATGCCAATGTATCAACAATCAAGCCAGAATGACTGGCTATATGTCCGTACTACTGGCCCGAATGTCCGTGCTACAAATCCACTTTCCTGTTTTTGGGTGGGAATACCAGGAATTTTCTAGTCACCCTCTGCTAATTTAACATAGCTATGGAAAATCATTATTTTCAATGGGTAGATCCGCTACAAATTGCCATTTTCAATAGCTATGTTAAATTACCAGAGGGTATTCCAAACGGTTTGTTGCCGATAAATCTTTGGAAACGCTGAATTTTCGCTTTTTCCGGGGTCAAATCCCCAGTGTATCCCCGGGTTCTGTTTTTCTTCTGACATGGCAAGGGGTGTGATCTATCAACGCTGACATGGCAACCATTGGCTAGCACAAACATCACAAAAGGGATTAACATACAGGGCTCATTTTCTGTTTTGTGACTCCAATTTCACCAAAAATCATTCGGACAGTAGTGTGGCAAGCCTAAAAACCCAATAATAAACCTCCAATTGTGGAGGGTTTATACATCCATTTCAGGTGAACTTCGGGATAGTGTATTTTTTGGATTGCCACATTGGGGGCTTATTGTCCCAATACGTTGATCTACAAACCTCATTAATTCGTTCGGTGTATCTACCATGACTCAAAGGATTCACCGAGTTATTTCAACTATGATGATATATCATGAACATATTTTTGCTATGTTGTGACTATAGTATACTATATGGCTATATATCTATATAAAATCTTCTACAATACATGGAATGTACACACCATTACACCAGTCTTTATCAGACAGGCCTCAGGAAGTTCTTCCCGCAGTTCCCGCAGTTCCCTCCGGTTTGGTCGACGGCAGGGTCGAACTGCTTCAGGCTCCTGACCACCGGTCATGGCTCAGATCATTATCAAATATGATGGGAATATCATGGGAATATCGTGGGAATATGATGGGAATATGATGGTCATGTGATGGTAATGTGATGGGTATGCTAAAGTTAGATCAGTTAGATCAGGTTGGAGGTTTTTATCTTGCGATTATCACTTATCTTGTATCATGTTCATGCTTTGTCTCTCTCATTTTTTTGTGTCCAAAGTTGTGCTTTTGAACTTTTAACCTTCTGCACATGCATGAATCAGAGTGAAATTGCTTGGCTTGTCTGCTTTGCCCACAATCATAGCCCAGTATCAATGAAAACATGGGCAACTGACAGGTTTGTAACGATAAACTGGCGAAAAAACAGCATCTGAGCTGAACATATTATGAATGCTTCAGGTTTCAATCCGACCTGCCTCCATGTCCTGCTTTGGGCTCGTCTTTGGACTCTCCAATGACTGCACTGCCGAAAAACCCAAAACCCTCCATGGCGGCGCGCCTGACTCTGTCCCTCTCGCTGCTGCCGTTGCTCCTTCCGTTTCTTACGGCTGTTGTTCTTTTCCCACTTGTCGCGGAGCTCTCCCCTGGGCGACCCCTGACCTCTTTGGACCAAAATCTCACTTGGCCGCCAAAAAGTCCATGACTCATACGTTTTTAAATGGAAAAGTCCCTGAAAATTGACATTTCTCAAAGCTGGGAAACACCAAGCACATAGTTTACACTTCAAGAGCAGGCTCGTCTGAACGGACATTGGGGGGCCATCCGTCACAAGAATCTCGTGTTTGATGCTACCTTTTTTACTTCCAGAAATAGCAGCAAGCCCTGGACCTTTTCAAAAACTTAACATTTAGTGGAAAATTGCACCCACCCTAAGTCCAACATGGCACCCCAAACATGGTCTTTGCAAAATAATTTTACCATTGGATTGGATTAGCTGATTAGCTATTTTCGGGCTCTATCTCAAATTCTTGGGGGTGTAAAGAACAAAATCATCCACCCAAATGGCTAAAATTTCCCCGCGCTGTCCAGGAATCAGCAGGAGACATTTGTTTGAGCTAGGTTTGAGCTAAATCCACCTGTGACTTCCCGCTACTCCCAACGTCCCCCGACCATGCTTTGATGAAGCTTGCGTCATCCTGCCAAGCTTCCGCTGGCGTGGCTACCAAATGAGATGACGCGGAACCAAATAGAAATCGTACCCACTGGTGATTGAACGTAGGTATGGAAATCGCCATGTTTAATACGTAAAAACATCATACATCAACATACATACATCATCTATAAATAGGCCATTTTCTATAGCTATATCAAGTAACCAAAGGGTACAGACGTTTGTTATCTGGATGTTCTTGAATGTGCTTGAGAGTGCTCAAACTTCCATCAATGTGTCTTATGACTTCCTTTTCCTACAGGAAAGCCTCATGTCTGATGGTTGCAACCCTGATTTCTGGCCATATAAAATGTCCCGATATTTAGGTTTGTCTGAAAGTCGGGTACATACCCAAACTCATCATTCTTCCAGAATAATTATTCAGAATAACCATTTGGGGGTTACACCTCCACAGCTGAGCTGGTTTTGTGGCTGCCGTCCTGCACGTAGAAGTCTCGGTTCAGGTCAGTGCACCATTTCTTCAAGGTGGCCGGGGGCAAGCCGTCTCCTTAGACTCGGTGCGTTGCGTTGCGGGCGACCAGAATTCACCAACGAAAATGGGGAAGTCACCAAGAAATAGTCACCCAAGCGATGGAACATGATGGAACCGAGAAGGATCTTAATTATAGTTAGTATATAATTAGATTAGTTTATGGTTCCACTACGTTCCGCTCATGTGATCTCATGTGAGCTACTGTAGAAGAATTGTTCTTTTACAACTGAAAACCAAGGCGCTTTTGGCATCAAGGACGCACTTCTTCACGGTGTAATCGTTCACAGCGTGCTTCTCACCTTCCGGGATCATCCATCGGATGGTGATGGGAAAGGGCTCACCCATGTCATTCCCCCAAGGGGGCCCGGGCTATTGTTAGAATTTCTCCAAAAATACAGCTGAGCCTTGGGATTTCAATATGGGTTTCTCTAAAAAATGGGATGCCTAAGTCCATCCACTGGTGAATCATCGCTTTCCCGAACAAGCGACCCTTTCAGATCCATTTCAGGGAAAAAACTTAGGTCTCAACAAGGTGATGCTCCAGTTTATTAGCTACCTTGATCTATAAGTAGGTCTACCTTAGATACATCAGACATGATCAGACTAGTTAACGGGGTTTATCAACAAACAAACATAACCATCGACATGTTGGGAACATGTTCAGTATATCTCTATCTATCTATCTGTCTGTCTGTCTATCTGTCTGTCTATCTATCTATCTATCTGTCTGTCTGTCTGTCTGTCTGTCTGGTCTATTTATCTCTATCAATCCATCCATCCATCCATCTATAATCCCATGCCCCATTCATACTAAACACCCCTCTTGTGTGGTCCCATACAAATAGGTGTTTTCATCGCTAAACCCTGTTTTCCAGGGGGTGCACTAATAATTTAAAGTTGCAGGGAGGGATATCCGGGATAGGGCATGTTTTGCCCACAAAAATCTGATCTGGGTAAATTTTTGCCCCCTGTTTCCAACATGTTTTCCGGAGTGTCCTAAATATCTTGCAAGGCATGTTTTGCCCACAAATTCGCTCCGGTAACTTACAATAATTATCAAGTATTCACTATAATGGAGAACTACGGGACCACAATAATAGTGGATAATCAATAATCTGGGTAAATTATAATAATTCACCAACCCGAACTAAGGCCATTTGGGGATGATTTCCCTTATTAGCCATGATTTCCAGTGAGGTCGTTATAATTTACCCAGAAAAATTATCTATCAATTATTCAATAATTCACCTGAAAAGTTCGGCTGGGGAGAGTTACCCTAATCCAAAGCATAATTCCTCTGAGCTCGCAGGGTTTAGTCAGTATCCCACCTTCCACAATGATGACCCCCAATGATGACTGCTATCCCCAGAGTTTTCCAGACATGTTTGATTACCGGAGGGTATTCGATGATCTACCAATGTTAATATCCACTAACTACCATTGTTGACAATGAATAATGAATCACCATTATCAACCATAGCAAATAGATGTGAATAGCACTGTTTCGCCCACAATTAATCATTACAAGAACCATTAAATTCCATGACATCATAGTAATTCCCACTATCAACCCCTAAATCACCATTAACAACAATTAAATCCAATGAAAACCCCATACTAACTTCCCGTTATGAACAATTGCTTACCACAGCTACTCGATGGTGAGCACCAGCCTCCTTTCGAGGCCATTCCGGAGCCAAGATGCGAAAAAAGGGGCTGCGCGCTGTCTTGCTGGAAATCCTCTGTTTTAATTTCGCATTTTGAGAGGTTCCTTTAGGTTTTGAGATGGATTTTTTATTGGTTTTGACAGGTTTTGAATAGGTTTTGATATTGGTTTTGACAGGTTTTGAATAGGTTTTGATAGTTGTAAATTATTAAACTAATGGAGTTTGCTTGACTTGATTGTGTTCAACGGATTTTAGTAGGTTTTAAACAATTTTTAAATGGGAAAACCGTCAATGGGGGGATCTCAAGCTCCATCCCTTGCATCTGTCGTTAGTGTACCGCTTAGCTCTCGCAAGCAGCAAGTTGTTGAGCAAAGTGAAATTCGTGGATGTGTTCGGTCAAAGGAAGTTGCTTCAACAAACCTGCTGGTGGCATGGCAACGGCTACATTCTTTCAGTACATGCTTTATGATGTTCTCAGCTTGTCACATCTGCTGAACTTTGTGGCGTGAAGTGCTTGCAGCATTCTGCTGAGTATGATGAACCTTTACAGCACACTCTGACTGAATATGAAGACTACATGCCGAAATTCATCCGCCCAACTTTTTCTTCGACGTTGTCAAGTTTTGCCTAGATGAAGCTTAAGTTTGAGCCTCGGCACAGCACCGCAACGTTAGGTGAACTCACACCGGCCATGAAGAGAGCTATACATGTCAGTACTCGCCAAGAGTATGAAGCATAGTGAAGCATGGCCATCCTTGGATACCTTGCCTTTTCGCTGGCAAATCTATGTTGAAAGAAAGGAATCAGTGGAGGAAAAAAGGATTAAGGAAAGCTTGGAAGCGAAGGAATAGAAAGTGACAAGGAAACAAACAAAAACAGAGGAACAAAATAATGCAAGTTAACTGAGAAGGAAAGCGAGAAAGCACAATATATAAAAGGAGAAACCCCCCTCAAAAAAAAACAAAAAACATAGAACTGCAGGGTACAACAGACAAAGAAACCAAAGGAAAAAGGAAAATAAGGAAATTACATGGTACAGGAAAGCAAGCCACTATAATGCAACCAAACTCGAAAGAAGAAAGTAGAAGGAACCACCAAAGAAGAAAACAAAAGGAACATTGAAACACCTTGGAGGCAGTGACACCAACCCAGGAGTCGCCAGCAACTCAGTGGTTTTCTTCAAGGCTCTCCAGTCAGGCTGCTGTCATCTGGCTTGACTCAGCTGTCAGATCTCGAGCTTGGATCCAACGTCGATATTTGATGCTGATGCGATTGATCTTACAACGTGAAAAAAGGCGACGATACAGAGATCTGTTGAAACTTGACATCAAAAAACAACTACACCATACTACACCCCGGAAAACTGACATGGAACCATGAAACTCCCATCAAAATTGAATTGGAGGATTCGGATGCTTAAAATGAGCAACTTACGGGTTTCCACGTCAGTCATCTGGGGGTGGTCAGGCTTGACTGGTCCAGATTATCAGATTGGGGGGATTCGCTGGGTGAGCCAAATTGAAGCTCTAGCCCAGCTACGTGATGTGCAAATTCCGGCGGCACAAGGGGCAAGTAGCGCTTCGCTGCAACCTCAGTTGATACTGTAACTCTCTGGTGGCACACGGGGTCCCAAAATGATCTGGCCATTTGCATGCCTGAAATGGGAACATGATGAACCTGATGAACACATGATTCTCCGATAAATTTCCCCAACAATGACATTTTTCAGGTTTTTGCTTGGTTGTTTGTGCTCTTTTTTTTTCGACCAGGCCATTGGCTTTCCATCCTCTCCATCCTGCCATATCCTGCCATGAATTCTTTGCCCAGGCCACCATTCTTTGGCGCAACTCTTGTGGAAGACGTGCCACGTATGGCCGTCGCTGTCGCACAACAAACAAATCCTGAGCCGTGCCCACAAAGAGCGCCTGGGAAAATTGATAAAGGAACGGGGGATGATATTCATTGAGTCAAAAATTAAGCCCCATGGAACCACAGATTTCGGCATATTGCTACATAACATTTACATACATTTACCATCTTATAATTATATTGAAATACCTAACTTTCATTCTGACCCATACTAATTTGGCCCCAGGTGACCCTATCAATGATACGTATGGTTTATGGCAATTTATGGGGTGATTCTTAACCACCAACAGCCACGTTCATTTCTGGGGCGAATCGGCACACCGAACCCCGGGGGGTGGTTGAAAGTTGGGATCATTTTTTCCCGGGTCAAAATGCAATCCCATCCCCAGAGAATATGAGTAAAAAAGCACGCTCCAAATGGTCCCAAGATGTCCCAAGTAGGCGGAAATCCCTTGCTAAGCCTTCATTTCTAGGGGGGAGTGGTTTCAATCTTAGGGGCAGTGGATTAGCGGTGATTAGTGCCTCTGTGGGACGAAGCCTTCTTCACCACTTCCACCAATGAAGAATGGCCAAAAAATAACCAGGATAGGTACCCCCCTTTAAAAGGCGGAAAACGAGTAAAATCATGTAAAATCCTACTTTGAAGGAGTGGGTGAATGCAACTTTGTTCATACCTTTTCTTAGCTGATCTTTTTGGAGGCTGCTATGATACACACCCAATTGGTCCAACGGTCACAGCCCAAACATCAGCACTGTTTAGGCAAGCAGCTCTTGATCTGTCTGCGCAGATTCGCTCCCTGCAGATGATACGGCGACGGTCGTGATGTGATGATGTGGTGATACCGTATAATGATGAGGTGCTTAATGATGGTGATGATGATGATGATGATGAGTATTGATGATGGGTGATTGGTGATTGGTGATTGGTTATTGATTGATGATAGTGATGATGATGATGATGATAATGATGGTGGTGGTGGTGGCGGCGGCGGCAGCAACGATGATTGTGACAGTGATAGGCCAGTTTGTCCGATCCCATGGCCATCTGGCCTGGTGGGGAATTCGTACTTGTTACTTGTTTCTCTTTTCGGCCGTGATTATATATGCTACATTCATCAGATTCTGAACATATCCCAAAGATTCCTAAAGTGATACAAAAAGAGTCACAGGCAGCAAAGCACCCCAAACAGTAAGAACATCATAATTTCTCTCTGTTGGCAGCTTTCGCAACGGGCCGGCCTCCATTCCCAGGGGCATCCTCTGTACACCTGGCTACCGTGACCATGGCATCGACATGGCATCCCCATGCCCCCCCCAGCGCCACCGCACCCTGTAAGGCAAATGCTGCAGCTCCAGGTCTCATTGGGCTTCAGGCCCAATGGGCATCCACTGTTGGGCAAAACGCTGTCCTTACCACCGGGGTCTTCCGGGATGTGGCGGAGCCAGCCATAAAGGGGGATCTGGAGAGCCTGAGAATTCTCCAGAGATGGTTTTTGGGTCGTGATTTTGCAGGGGAAAATGTGGAAAATCTATAGGAAACCTATGCGTTGTTCTTTTCTTCGCATGTTTTCAGCAGCAAATGTTGCGAAATTATCCCTGGCAATGGTCCCTGAGACCATTTGCTGAGGGACGCATCACCACTGAGCCCTTCCCAATGTCTGGTCAGTACCCAGCGGTACCCAGGGCAAGTGCGGGTATAAATCACGACACACACTTCAGCAATCCCAGCATATTTTTGGTGGTTGAGCAGCATTCCACGATTTTCGAAGTACCGAAAAAGATGTGGTATTCCACATCAACTACTATTGGATTATTCGCAAGCATGCTTTGAAGTCATGTATCCAATGGTGTTTATCCAGCGAGCCTTGTAGTAAGATTACGAACAGATCAAATGGAGGTTTCCTAAAATGGGGGTACCCAGTACTCCCAAATCATCTGTTTGAATAGGATTTTCCACTATAACTTAAAACTTATAACCAATACATTTCGGGGTACCACCTATTTTAGGAAACCTCCAAATAGGCGAACCACCGATTCAGTCTGCCATGGTGCTATGGGAATCTGCCGCTCATCTAACCACCTGGAAATTGTCCCTGCGCAGCAGTGAGGGGCAACTGAATTTTGGGATCAATGGGGGATGGGTCACATCCAAACATGTCTAAAAACTGTGCAGATAAACATGCAAAACTTTCTCTCCGTTGTTTTGAGCATGTTTCTCCCCGGTACAGGCTGCAAAGATCCAGATCTCCAAACACGTTGAGGCGTCAAGCATGCGCATGATTTCGATTTGCGCAGTTTTCAGGCAGTGCGTGACGTGAAAAGCACACGTCAAATTGAGCAGGCAAAAGCAATGCAATACATGGAAATGCTTCATGACCATGCTAGGAAAGTCCCGAAACTCAAAAGCAACAGTCAACCTCAAATGCAACGAAAAAAAAGCAACAAATTCAACATTGCCCATGTTTTTCCTAGCAGCTAAACCCCTTTGTTGTTTCACAACCACACCTTCATCCAGACCAGATTGCTGCTGTTGCCAATTTCGACCAAGGTGTTGTTCCAAAAAGACTGCCAGAGGCCCTGCATGCCCTTGGTCGGACTGGTCGTCAGCCGAAAAACATCTCCACGGCTGGGCCTTTGGAAATGGTGTCATGTTGGAAAATATTCAGTATAATGTGGGAAAACATTGCTATAAACCACCCATGACTGGGAACGGTCTATACATGTTTATACCACCTACTTATGGTGATTTGGGGGATGGTTTACTATTGTTTTACCCACATTACTCAAGCACTTGAAACAGAAAACATTGGTGGAGCCATTTGAGCATATTGGAGCGCTAGGCTGAGCGGTCCAGGTCGGCACCAAGACTTGAAGTGTTTCGATGGTTATTTGAGCACTTGTGGTGCAAATTCACGGCTACAGATTGGTCCGATTTTAGGACAGAACCCAAACCCAATTTTGGTGGCACCCAGCGACTGGAAACCATACCCACACGTACAGTAAATGCCACGTGCGTATACTTGGGGTACCGTCCCCACCGGCCAAGCTGCTCAAAATGTTGATGCCGCCTTGCAGCTTCCAGAATGGGTGAGTTAAACGCTGAACCTTGATCGGAAAATATAATATATGGACCAACGGGGGTTTACGGCAAACTGCTGCCTGCCCTGTGCCACAGGCCAAAGGGACATTTTCTGGAATCATCAACCAGCACATTGCCTCGCTTTACACATGAAAACTTGACTTACCCTCAGTGCCCGGCAGAAATATGCGGAACAGCTCTTTAAAGAGAATCTTCCAGAGGCCATATAGATGTGGCTATGGTGATTTCATCCCCATTATCCCCATTCACTCCTAGGTCCCCAGCATACCATGGCGGAACATGCGTAACCCGCGGCCCATCAGAAATGCAGCGGCACCCGTTCCCAGGTGATACCATGTGCTGCGATGAACGCGCCTGATGCAATGATCGTCATCTGGTTTCCCTGCTGTTGGATCCACATTCGATCCTCTTCACTGAGCCCCTGTCAGTGCTGTCAGCGTTTGGTGAGGGACCCAGAGATTGCACTTTGGAGCCCGCGGGAAACACCTAACTTCACAGCAGCAACTGCAATCGAAAATGGCTGGGGACCCCAATGTTGGGGGAGTCCATGATGGTTTTGAGTGGGGAGCCCGCGGCCAGACTGCACTGTTGATATTGTTGCTATAAATGGGACTCGCGGTGCTTAAATGGGACTCCACCTGAACATCATATAGTCCTTCCCTGTTATCGGCCATATGCACCCCAATTGGTCACAACATTCATAGCATATTGAACCAAGAAAAAATAGTAGCAGCAAACCCAAAACATAAAACATCCAAGCAGGAAGATCGGAGGGATTCAATCCATCCAGCAATATTGGAGTTTGATTTGTCATTGGGTTTTTACTGCGTTATCATGGTAGAAGCCATTCGCCCAAGTTTTCTCAGCGCACTCCAGGCCTGTGTATTGTGAATGACCCGCTGCACGCCATTGTTCTTAGCAGTGCATCAATGATTACCTGGGGGGTTCCTGGAATGGGGGTACTGTATGTACCCCAAAATGGATGGTTTGTAATAGAAAATCCTACTAAAATGGATGATTTGGGGGAAGCTTCTCCATCTAGAATCTAGAACAAAAGGACACTGGAAAACCCCTGGACAAAGTCAGATTCACCGGGATCCAGACCACGGCGCCCACAACAGTCCTGCAGGACAGACAGCATTAAAATCTGGCCATGTGCAACACATGGATGAGATGTACAATATATATATATATAATATTTTGTATTTTTTGGTGTGCGTGTCGTCTGAAGTCTCAAGTCTTTAAACATACATACAAACATGTAACGGTATGACTGTGTACACATGCGTATGCAATTCCAAAACCTCCAGTACCCAGCTTGTGCCCAGCAGTTTGCCATGTACGAACTGCTTGGTGGATGGGAAATGATGGGAAGGATGTGCACCTCTGTATGCCATCGAGTCCAGGCCCGGGTTCTTGCAAACCGCCTGAACACGAGATGTAGAGTCTATGTGACGACTTCCATTTTTTGGAGTTTCAGGGTGTTTTAGTACACATGGTTACCAAAAAAAACAGCAACAACTGTGGCACACTGGATGGAATATGGTTATTTCAAATCAGACAGATGGGCCAACAACAAGTCAAGCGAATGTTGCAAGAACATGTGGCTGAACAGCTGGTTCTCTGCACAAATTTGCGCCCCTTTACGTACCTGGATAAACCGAACGGGCTAGAAGGCTCTGCTGAAAAACAAATTCTCAAGCGTGTCACGGGGACATGGATCAAATCATGTCAAGTGGTGGGTGTTCCATTTAGACTTGTTCTGGTTGGTGGTTTCAGCCTCTGAAAAATATTAGTCAGTTGGGATTATTATTCCCAATATATGGAAAAATAAAGGCCATGTTCCAAACCACCAACCAGTGTTAATTTGCACTGTAAATCTGTAAGGTACATCCCAGTAATGGCTTGACGGGAGAATCCTGCCAATATTCATTGGATGATTTCTTGGAAAAAAAAGACAATAAACAAGGTCAACCCAATCATGACAACTATCAACAAAAACCTGCCATAAGGTGGTATGAAACGCCTAAACAAAAACCGTCCAGAGATGGCAGTTAATTACAGTAATATTATGATTGCTAAAGCATTGCTCCGACTAGTGCGATTATTGCTACACACATATATCATATACCTCTCTAAATAAATGTAAACTGAATATGTATGTATATATATATAGTATATATTACATATATACACTACATGTATGTATAATGTGCATGTATATATATATATATATATAGCTATATACATATTGGGTTTACAACATTACAACTTCGTATGGACAAGTTCTATCCCCTTTTTGATATGTCCATCGTTCAAGTCTCCCCAGATTCACCGTTGTGGCGAAGCTCGCATCGCCTGCCACACCTTGAAGAAAGTGTCTGAAGGCTGAGGCCATGGCCTCCTGAAAGCTGATCGTTGGCGAACCACGATCGTTATGAATGGATGTTCCAAGTGAAACCCCAGAAAAAAGTGCGGGGATTATTTATCAAAGTATCATCTGTTTTATGATGTTTTATGAATCAACCAATGTGTGTCCATTTCTGGATGAATCTATGGATGGATTTCCCAAACCAAATCGGCCGTTTACATTGTCATGTGTGATTGCCAAAGGTTACATGTATGTCAGTTGCTTGGGCAGATGGGCCGGGATGAAACTCCAAGATCCTCAGGGAAATCAACAGGACATAGCGCTTGGATTGCAACCAGCCAACCCTACAGTTCTGGTCACGTAAATCAACCGGAAAACCCCAGCTGTAACCCCATGATCCCATTAGCAAAGGGTCAATATCAAAAGTACTCATCCAATGCTGACCTGTAGATGTTGAAAATACCCAGAAATTTTCAACAATGGTTAATTTCTGGGTATTTTCAACATCTAACGAATGGTTAATTTAAATATTGAAATACCATAAATATTGATGTTAAATATGTTGAAACACATAAATATGGACCCCCACCATTCATTTCCACATAGGTTTTCCATATCTACACCGCCCAGGCACGCCATTCCGCAGCATGGGAGGGAGGCCGGCATCGCCCGCGCCCCGGGCGTGCCCGTTGGAGGCCGCGGGGGCTGCAGGATGAGGTGAAGCGCCTGGCGCTGACGTCTCAGTGGGATCATGGTAATCCATCTAGATAACCGGTGCTTAGTAGGGAATGGATGGGAATGGGGGATTGGGATTATTATTGATAGTTCTTGTGGATCATTCCTGAAAATTCCCTACACAACTAAGTAAATAATAGTAAATAATCTGAAATTCAACTGTGGCATCAATGCGGTGATCTGTGGCAAAGGGAGGGCCCCTTCTGCCTGCATCGCTTTCCACGTAGCCAGAGCTATTGCACGTCCTTGGCGATGGCGACGCCGAAGGGGGGCCTCTTATAGGCCCTTACCTTGCCTTTCTGGCTGAAAGAACGACACTTAAGTCAATGGGCCAATAACATATTATGATGAATTATGATGATACTGACGATTGCTACTAATGATGACAGCAACGATGACCAGCTGGCAAGAGAACCATCATCAAAATGAACGCATCTTGATGAAACTGTTGATGCGCACTCCCATTGTCCCAAGATTGATATTTTCAGCTAGGGAAACCCTTGGCTTTAACCCCAATCTTCAGCCAGTCTGCACTTGGTGGCTCATCCCACTTAGTAAGTGGGTTATAACCCCAGTTATAAGTGGATTAACCCTACTTATCCCATTTATAACTGGGGTTGTAACCCACTTACTAAGTGGGATGAGCCACCAAGCAGGGTGACCCCTTGCGCCAGGTGACAAGCAGTGGAAATCCCCGGTGTCTGTGGGTTCGCAGTCCACCTCCTTGCGAGGCGACAACGACCCAACGGCTACAGCTGTCGGACATGGATATGGTTTTCAAGGGATACTCTACAGGAAACCACGGTGTTTACTAGTGTTTACCACCCAAATCTAAAAGGTGGAACAAACAGAAGCCGAAAACGAGCCCCTGGAATGTGTTTCTCCAACTATACAAACATGTTTGGTTTTCCACCCCCCATGATTTCAGTGGCTGGGGTCATATACCTTCCAAGCAGGCCTTAATGATTTATTGGGTGGGAAAATTGAACAGGCTCTCAGCCTGTTAGATTCCTTGCCCTTGGTCCTGGTCACACTTATGGCAGTATCCGCGGACAGTCATGACGTGGATTCACTACTTTTTACTACGGCCCTCCAAGAACTCGCGCATGGGATGACTGGTATGGCAGGTCCTACCTGAACAATCAACTACAGATGTTGGCTACAAAAGGCTTCTTTGGAGGACAAAAATATAATTATCAATGCCAGTACATATATATATTAAATATATTTTAATATATATATATATAACATATGTAACCCTTCCATCGTGCTAATCCCATTGGTCAAATACCGGTCATCTCTATCATCTTGAGCCCAGATTGGGGTCAGCTGCGCAGTGTCTCCATCCCATCAAAAAACTCTGTGTGTGTTTCTTGTTCTGGTTGGTGGTATGCCTACCCCTCTGAAAAATATGAGTCAGTTGGGATGATGAAATTCCCAATATATGGAAAAATAAAAGCCATGTTCCAAATCACCAACCAGTGTTGCAACTAACAATACTCGCCAACACCCACATCTTGTCCGTGAGCGTGCTATGAAGCAGCAAGGACACCTACGTCGCCATACGCTGCATCTGGTCTCAAAGCTAAGGCGAGGTCGTGATTCAAGGAGCGCAAAAACAAGGAAATCCCTTCACCTTCACACCCTTAAGAAACTATGGTTTAGTAGGGAATTTTACACATGTTTTGGACCATTGCTTGGTGTTTAGTATCAAGGCGATGGGGTTAACTGAAACCTTGCGCTTTCCAGGGTCCCATATCTGACAGGATCCCCAGGGTTTTAACAAAGTCCAAGCATTGCAACCAAATATGCCATCAAATGGCCCCCCTCATTTTTATAATATACAGTTATTTAAGTGAGGGACCTCATGATCGAATCAAGGGACGGGGGTCACTTCGCTCCTACCCCAACTAGGGTCACACTCGTCCCTACCTCAGTTACCTGTCTGCTGAATATGTCATTCAACCTACTTTTAGGGTTTAGTTTGGGGACGAGGGACGGTTAAGGGGGACTTGGGGACATTGGTTAGGGGGAACCGGTGTCACTTACCTTTCACATGGATGTTACAACATAGCATCCAAAGCGTCTTGGAAGTTGCTTGAAATGGTTGTTGCAACGTCGCATGCAGAATGTCTTGGAAGTTACTCGAAATGGATGTTACAACGCAGCATCCTCCAGAGCGTCTTGGAAGTTGCTTGAAATGGTTGTTGCAACGTAGCATCCAGAGCGTCTTTGAAGTTACTGGAAATGGATCTGAGAATGTAGCATCCTGAACAACTTTATCGGAACTGACTTTCCATGACAGTTGCAATTTGTCCGTAAGCTGACTGCTAGAGCTGGACAAAAAACTATTGCACTTGCCACGCAAAACGAGGTCGAGTCACATTCGCCCCTACCCTAGGATCAGCTGCGCCCCTACCTCCACCTTCAGTAGGGGCAAGTGCGACCCCACATGACATGAGGTAGCGGCAAATGTGACCCCCGTGCTCCGCATCAACCTGCAAACATGTCTGGAAGTACCCTATCTGCAAACAACGTGCTGTTTGTTCCGCCCTGTGAAGATCATTTCCGGCAGTCTTTGGCCACACTTTGGATGGCTGAGCGCCCAAAATGGGCGACCCATCAAATGGACAAGTCACAGGGCAAACATATGCTATGTGCTCAGAATGTTGCAGCCCGAACTGACCAAGGATGAAACATATGCTAGGGATTCAGTTTATTGATGATGTAATACCACCATCTGGAAACATGACGTTGCCGTCCATGAAACCATGATTCCAGTTCTCTGTATGTCTGCATGTCTAGATGCATGTATGCATGTATGGCTGTATGTCTGTATGTCTGTCTGTATGCATGTATGCATGTATGCATGTATGCATGTATGCATGTATACATGCATGCAGGTAGGTAGGTAGGTAGGTAATGGTAGGTAATGGTAGGCAATGGTAGGTAATGGTAGGTAATGGTAGGTAATGGTAGGTAATGGTAGGTGATGGTAGGCAATGGTAGGTAGGCAGGTATGTGCAAATACATGCAACTAAATTACATACAATATCAATATCACACACACACATACACGCATACATATATATATATAATATATAATATATATATATATATACACATATATTTATAATAGTTTTTTTTATACACATGAGGAGCACACAGCTAGGAAATTCAACTTGTACAGCGTGTTCCAAAATCCATCTGCCTATCACGGCTCATTGTGAATATGACATGGTTTCTGAAACGAGCGCTTATGCGAATAGGTTCTGAGCACACATTTTGGTGGACATTCTGCACTATCACCGCAACCACCAAATAGATAGAAACGTTGGAAACGTGACATTTTGTGTATACTTTTGGGAGCCACGATATATCCATGCAGTAAACGACCTACTCAGCAACGGGACATCTTCATTCTGGTCTTTCGATGTCCTCGCGCAGGCTGTTTTTACGGCGTCTCGATGCTGGAGTTGTCATAAGGGTATGGATCAAAGATTGGAAACTGATGGATTTTAGTGTTGAACCATAGGGTTCAAAGATTAGGTACTGAGGGATTCAAGGGGCCAAGTTTTTTTTCAGCCATCTGCCTGGAGATAGTCATGGGATGTCATGGGGGATCATGCTGATTGAACTTTCCAACCTCAAATTGATGGTGCTGGCATATAGCTCGCATGCCATAGGCCATTGGATGTCGCATGTTAAGATCCTTTTGGGCGCGTCCTTTGGCCAAGGCTGCTTTCCTTGTTTCTTTCGGGGGGAGGATGGAGGAGGGTGTATGACACAGAAGGTTAGTTCACACCTTTGTGTGGATGTCAACTTGTGACATTTCTTCGTACTGATGTTGAACCCCGCTATGTTTATAGCCTCATGCGTCTCCGGTGGACAGCGACGCCAGAAGTGTAGCACCAGTGCCAAGAAACCTAGGGGCTAACTGCGAATGGAACCGCATCGAAGAGAGGACATGGTTTTCACTGTAGACTTTCAATCCTGTAGTGATGGGTCCTTACAGTCCTTCATGCCACGAGTCCGTGCAAGGATGCTAAACCGTACAGCGAAAAGAAAGTAATCATCAGCAGTACTCACACGTTTCAAATTATAGAAAGTGTACCCTCTGGTAATTTAACGTAGCTATTGAAAATGGCCATTTATAGTGGATTTTCCAATTAAAAATGGTGATTTTCCATAGTTATGTTAGTTTACCAGAGGGTAAACTGCCCCCTCAATCGTTTTTTTATCTTTTCCGAGCCCTACTCAACACCATGAAAACTTGACTGAGCTGCGCGCCCAGGGCTACGAAGAGAAACCCAAGGAGCTGAAATGGCCTCGGCTGCTGAAAGGATCATACCACTTAAGCAGCTGCATCACAGGCATCATTCTCGGGGGTAATTATCATATATTATAGCCCACTTGTATTATATATGGGCTACGCATGGGTTACAAATGGCTTCCAAACTTGGATGGACTAGTCAAACATCACCTAGCCATGGCTATCATATGGTCAGTAACTCTTTAGTAAACGCGGCTAGGTGAATCAAACCGTACATCCCCTTTCTGGGTGAGTTATAGTCCTATCCTCCATCTGCGCCCCACTCCGCTGCAGAGTCTGACATCCTTTTCTTTGCCCATCGCACCACAAGGTGATGCTTCCTGGGTGATAAAAATGTCATAGTAATCCATCTAAAGACAGCTATAATCACCAGAAACATCCATAAACCATAGTTAACCCATAGATATAAACCAACTTAGATAACTCACTGGGGCACCACCGGCAGCATGACTGCAAAGCAAGCAGCAAAGGCGATGAGAGACCCCGGCAGCTGCATCTCTAGCGCCTGGCAGCGCCGCAGAAACTTTACGGGGCCAACAAAACAACCGGTCGCCCACAAAGATCGGGGCACATGAACATTCCTAATAGAACAATGTATTGCTATTTTTTGGCATGTTTACCTGTTAGTTAGTATTTTTTGTTAGTATTTTTTGGAATGTTCACCTTTGTTCACCTGTTAGACCTATTGGTTCGTCTGCTGAACGAATCCCAGTTGAACATATTTCCACCTGTCCACTGGATGTTCGCAGGAGAGTACAGCATACAGATGAGAACTCGTTGGGGTTGAATAGTGGTAATTACATACAGAATATACATATATATATATTTATATATATATATGTATATATATATATATTTATATATATGTATATATATATATTTATATATATATGTATATATTTAATTATATTGATATTTATTTATTATATTTTATTATGTAGGTCATTTATTTGATTATCATCTGCCTCTGTCCTTGGTCCAGTTTCTCACCTCCAGGGAGGCGAAATCGGGATGGAACAAGCTTCGGTTCCTGCGCTTGGCCCACGGGAGCTGTGGGGAGGCAATCACGATCGGAGTTCGAGTCCAAGACGTCTCCAAATCCTGCCATAAATCTATGTAAATTTGTGAAATTTATAATATCTATAGTGAATCTATATAAACCTATAGGGAATAGTGAATCCGTAAATCTCTATATATAAAATTATAAATACATCTTTTTGCTGCAATAAATCTATATGGGGGGGTTCTTAAGTCATGGGGGATCCCCAAGTCAGCACGGTGTTTAATACGAAGTCATGGTCATCCACGACTGGAAACCCCTTCCCAAATCACCCAGAGAAACTCAGCTACCCCATGATTCCCCATGATGATTGAACATAGCTATGGAAAATCACCATTTTAACTAGCGAAATTACTAAATCATCATGTTTATCATCGGTTTCAATCGCTGGGCCATGGCTTCAGCGTTAAATCACCGTAGCGGCTCCCCCGCTATGCCTGGGCTGAGAAAGCCTCCGGGATCATCCGAAGCGGACACAAGGAAAGCACAGAATCAGACTGGTCTCTGGTTGCCAAGTTTTCGATGAGTTGTGGCTAACCTATATAAATAAGATATATTGCAAAATCTAGAACAACTGCAAAACGAACCTACAGTTTTCTAGGGGGTTCTAAAAAAAGAGGATCCCCAATCACCGATAAACCAACTGAAATCTCTTTCCAACCATCCTAGTGTCATGAATGAACCATGTTCCGATAACCCAAATTTGGAAATGACATAAATGACCTAATAACCGTCCTAAATTTGGGGATGGTTTTTCTCGCATTGGGTAAATGCATGTACATGCCACATTAAGAGAGTTTATGTTTTGTACATTTTGTACAGTTGGCTGGACTTGTCCATATGTTTTGTTTTTTGGAGGGAAAACATGCAATACGAAAATCTGGTGGCTGGTGGGTCCAGAAGGCCTAAGGATTTAAGTACTGGTCATTTCGATTTTCAGTTCGTTGATAGAAGCGGTGACGTGATTATGCCACACAGGGAAATGAACGGGAAATGAACCGCTGAAAAATGAGGAATTTACTAGTAAGACTTGGATTCGAACCAATCATTGCAATTATCTGCCTCAAGAAGCACATCTATCAAAAACTACAAATGCTCAACACATCTTTAACCGACTTTTACCATATCCAGTTCTCAAAACATGTCTGGCTGAGAAATTATCCAACTAAATGAATGTTCTAATAATTGTTTCATGGGAAAATTAATCTATAAATATGGCTGGATAAATTTTAATAATTCACTAACCTGAAAAGTTTGGCTACGGGAGGTCGCAGTTATAATTTACCCAATTATCATTAACCACTATTGACCACTCTTGACCACTATTACTCCATTGTCAACCATGATATCCCCATGCCACCTCTTTATAGATGTTTAATAATGGGAGATGATAGTATAGAAACATTATATACCCCATTTTTAGATGGGTGATAATACGGTGATAACTGGGAGAACCATGTATAAATAGGGAGAATTATCTTTAATAATGGGGTTAAATTATATATGTTTGTCCCCATCTTTCCCTTCCTAACCTGGCGCGTGAAGCTCTCAGCACAAGGCCGGCCACCGTTGCATGGCTCTCGCGAGACCATCCTGGCACTGGCCATCTGCTGGAGACTGAGTTTCCTTTGGGAAAATGTTAGGCAAGTGGACCAAAATGGAACCTATGAATTTCACATAATAAGTCAACTAGCATTTTGGGGAACACATGAATCTGGTGTTTTTTTGCAAACATGCGCCAGGAAAGTCAGCAAAACTCTGAGGACAGCGGCGAACATTTGCCAGGCAATCCAGCCATAAAGCCGACGATTTATGGAATTTGAGGAAAGGTTCTAAGGATTTGATGGGTTGATTTCACACATGGAAATACAGAGGGTGGCCAATCAAAACGGAGCCGGATCTACATGATTTTGCAGCATATCCACATACCGAAGCTTGTAAAAAGGAACCATGGGAAACCCATGGGTTTTGACCCTGTTTGGTCAGTCTTGCGCAATCGTCACCCAAGACTTTTTTGCGCGTAACTTTCGGTTGGACCGGCTGGGTTTGTTCTAATAAAGCACCATCAAAGGCAAAACATACCAAAACCAGATTTGAGTCCATGACACCCATTGTTCTTCACAAGCAACTTGCCAGTTATGATCAGTTATGCCATCGGGGCTTTTGAGCAAGCCGTCAAATGTTATTAACACCAATTATTTTCAGTGTGTGGTAAAACCATTGAGAATTAATACAAATAATTGGTGTCAATCACATTTGATAATTGGTGTTAATACCATTCATAATACCAATAAATGATGTTAAGCCACCAATGTGTGTGCGGCTTGGTGTTTCAAAACGGCGCCTGCTCCCGCCTGCTCCTCTGCGCCTCGCCGCCGCCACATGATCTGGCACAAGGTAACCAGAGGCCTTTGGGGTGCATCCCTTAACTCTGTATATATATATGCATGAATATATACATGAATATATATATACATAAATATACATATATATATACGCATGAATAAAGATATATATATATATATATATACACATGATTTTATTTATATATTTATATATACTCACATATTTTAAAAAATGTATGTATACCCTTGAGGTCCAAATGCCAAGTTTAACTTAGTATTTGATCAAATGCTAAGTTTAACTTAGTATTTCCTAAGATACGAAGTTTAACCAACAAATACCAAGTTCCACCTCACCAAGATCA
>Ga0126342_10000989_pt1 | contig 36874 bp, 23 predicted proteins | sample Cyp1metagenome_FD_92528 | JGI IMG/M metagenome (GOLD analysis project Ga0126342, IMG submission 92528) | Coral microbial communities from Lord Howe Island, Old Settlement Bay, Australia - Cyphastrea 1 metagenome | ecosystem: Host-associated > Invertebrates > Cnidaria > Coral ... | reverse complement strand
TAAAAGAAGCCATTGCTGCGGCCGTGGGGTGCTCTTGAGCCATTGCTGTGGCCTTGTGGTGGCTTTTGCCTGCAGCGTTGGGCGTGGCAAGGGTTCAAGAAAGACAGGATCCACACCTCCGGTCCCAGGCGCCGCCCCGGCCTTGGCGAAGGCCGGGGTCGGCGGATATTCGCACACACACACACATATATATATATGTATACGTATCACCATTGAATCACCATTCCTAGAGGGTTTTCCTGTGGAAAGCTTTCCTGTGGAAAGCTTTTGGAAAACCTACAGTATAAATCCAACGGAAAACCTGTAAAGTCTATGGAACATCTATGGAACATCTATGGAACACATAAAAATCTATAACTGCTTGGTGGTTTCAAAAATGAATTTTATTTTCCATATATGGCATGTCATCCTTCCCATTGACTTTCATATTTTTCAAGATGCTTAAAACCACCAACCAGATAAAATCCAACGAAAATCTGATTTCCAGAGGGTACCTACGGAGACCCAAAGATCCAACGGAGTTTTACGATCCGAATGGCTGGCGAGGCGCAACGGCGACGGCTCGAGGAGGACAAAAAGCACAACAAAGGGCGCTTTGGTGACTTGGCGCGGCAGTGGATGGGACAAAAAATCGGGAATATATATATATACATATACATATATAAGCATATATATATATGTATAATATCTAATATTATGTATTTAATTATTGTTTATTTATTTATTTATTTATTTATATACCATAGTATACCATAGTCAATATATATATATAGTTATATACTTATAATAAAATATATCTAAATAGTATAGTCAATAAGTCGATATATCTCATCTATATTAAATCAATGAATGCCAATATATGGAGGTTTCCTGAGTCATGGGGGTACCCCAAAATAATCATTGTCATCAGGCGATTTTGGTACTGAAACCCACTATTATTACGATATGGCTGGGGGAATACACATCCATTATGTACTCGGCTATAGGCCAGGGTACACGGTGCCAGGGTTTTGACTAATAGCCAAATAGATGGGTTCATAACCGGGTCTATATTAGTCTCTACCCCAGTTTTATATAGTTTTATAACCTAACAGCAATATTCATAAATCACAAGAATCAAGATCTCCTAATCTCATCTAATCTCTTGTTCTTGGGTTACCCTCTGGTAAACTAACAGTTTGCTATTGAACATGGCCATAGAAATAGTCTTCCGTCGCTTGTCGCGGCTTGGGGATGGGATGGATGGGATCGGGATGCCCCGCAATAATTCGTGGCAAGGGTGATGATGATCCACAAATCCCAACAAAAAGTACCTTTGGTTGATAACCCCATATATACACCATCTAAATATAGTTCTAAGATGTTATTTGTGTATCATAACACCAACTTAGTGATTTTCCATAGTGATTTTCTAGTTCGTTATGTAAACGTTTACCAAAAGTCCCATTCTTTGGATCAGCCAATCACCAGCGATCACCAGCAGGAGATGCCATGATGCCACTGAGCCTCGGAGAGCTGTTGGCATCTCAAGGTATGGTGCTGGTGCCCGAGGCCGGGCCTCTCCGATGGGGCGTTCCATGTGAAGAAGTTGTGGGGAGGGTGAAGAAAATGGGGGTTCATTGGGATAGAAAACGACTTTTCTGTAAATTTAATGTGTATGAATCAATAAAATTTGGGTATATAACTATTGAGTATAGAACTATAGATTAATAATTCTGACAATTGGGGTTATATACCGTACATGTAACATTAGTATATAGTTCTTATAATTCACCATTTGTGATATATCCCAATATTCATGTTTTCGGGAGGGTGAGCAATGGGGGTTAATGTAAATGACAATATATTGGAATTATGGGGGTTTCTTAAGGCCTAAAGGATCCTCAAATCACCATGATTGTTTATATATTGGAATTATGGGGGTTTCTTAAGGCCTAAAGGATCCTCAAATCACCATGATTGTTTCAATACGAAGTTATTGTCATTCATGACTTGGATGGTTTGGCGCTACACCATGACTCGGGAAACCTCAATATATTGGCATTTATTGCTTAGAATATAGATGGGATATATTGACTCTCATATTCTGATATATATATATATATATCCTAATATAATTATAATTATTGATAGAGTAAACAAATATATATATATATTTATAAATGTGTTTATGAACAATAACATATTTTCATTTTTTTTTAAATATTCACTGATATATATATATATACATATATAAATATTATACATAAAATCACTATGGTATATATATATATATATGGCAAGCAATGGGGATAAATCCGGATATGATTTACGGCAATGTAATGGGATGTAGAAGCAACAATTTGGACACATGGGGACATAATTACCCTCTGGTTATTTACATGGAAAGATCCACCCATTTTTAATAGGTAAGCCATCTGTTTCCATGGGCCATTTTCCATGGCTATGTTAGTTTACCAGAGGGTAAACCTCCATTTTCCTATGGTTTTCCTATGGTAAAATGGAGTTTTGCCAACGAATAATATGAGGATTCGATGGATTAATGGAGATATAAGAATCAACTTGATGATGTCAACCCTGGATTAACAAACCCTGTTTACGGTTGTTTAATTGGGTTAGTACCATTTAAGTATCAGATGAAATGACTATTGGGGAAGTACCCCCCTAATGAAAAGATTAAACTATGGTTGATTAATCCGGGGGGTTCTCTGAAAGTGGATTGTAAAACCTCAGAAAAATGGTCATTTTCACGACCGTGATTTTTTCAATCATCGAATTTGGGAAGATTTTGATGCATCTTACGGCTACAGGTTTGCAACATATTCATGATCTGGTAATTAAACATGCCTAGCTGGGAAAATCCTGGTATGGGAGGTTTCAATGGGAAATATTTGAACATGATGGTTTTGCTTTGCCATAATTGACTACTGGAGGATATGGAAATTTCAGGGTAACACTTGTCCAATGCATGTGTATCCCAGCAAGTGGGTACCAACCTTATCACAACCTAGTTATATGTGGGATATGCCCGATATATACAACTACTGGTTGTTGGTTCGGAACATGAATTTTATTTTTCCATATATTGGGAATAACAACCCCAACTGACTTTCATATTTTTCAGAGACGTTGAAACCACCAACCACCAACCAGATACAACTAACTGGGTTATCCCTTGCATACTATAGTTGAAGCAGCCCCAGGTATAAAGGTATGGACGCATACCCAAATTTGCTCAGTGAATTTTGACCTTGTGCATGGACTAGAGGGTAGATGCCATGCACCTCCATTGAACGGTTGGAATCAGAACAACATTCGCTTCAACATGGATTTCAAAATGTTTGAAGTTCATCCTGCGGATAACTTGGCCATGATATTGAGATATATTGAGATCAATCCTTCCCAACAGGGTCTAAATTTCAGGGCTGTATCGGATGAATTACCATCCGGGAATCAAACATGGCCATTTACAAAATCCCCTGTAAATGGAGGTTTTGAATGGTTTTGGGTAGATTTGGTGTCCCCATGTTTGTTTCCCGGAGGGGTGCCTTGTTTCAGGATGACTCACGCCCTGGCATGTCGCGTGATGCGCGTGCTGAGTTGCGGGTGAAGACGGTGTTGGAAGAGGCGATTCGGGCGGTTCCAATCATGGCGGCCGAAATCACAAAGATCTTTACAGGATGAGGCCCCAGTTCGTGAACGCTAAGTGGGTGCAAATAACTATTTCATAACAAGTTGGTGTTATGATACGCAAACAACATCTTATAACTATATTTAGATGGGGTTTTATATGGGGTTATAAACCAAAGGTACTTTTTTTTGGTGATTTTTTGATCATCATCACCCTTGCCACGAATGATTTTTTGGGGCATCCCGATCCCATCCATCCTTCTATGACATCCCCAAACCGACAAGCGACGGAAGACCAGGATTTCAGCCAATCATGATACCCTCTGGTAAACGTTTACATAACGAACTGGAAAATCACCATGCTATTAATGGGAAAACTCACTATTTCGACTGGGCCATTTTCAACAGCAAACTGTTAGTTTACCAGAGGGTAGATCTTAGTTTTCATCAATACTTGGATATTAAAATATGACTTAGGAATACCTAGGACATATTTTATGACTTACTATTTACTAGATATGCAAGTCTGATGACGGGATATGATATTGATAGATTAGATGACCTTAGATATCAATATCCTTAGATATTGATGATAGATATCATTTGATTTTATCAGGATCTGATGTGGATTTCATGTTTTATTTTTTGGCCATCCAGGACATTTGCGTGGTTTGCCAAGAGACTATGCCTGCAGGCTGCTTTTCTCAGTGCGTGGAAGAGTGCGTTGAAGTCCCCCAACCATGAAATGTTTGTTGGTTTATTACCCTACAAGGTGGTGCCCCCTAGATAGCTAAGTTGGTTTATAACTCCAATAACTATGGTTTATAGGTGATATATCTATAGTTAATGGTGTTTATAAACAAATTTAAAACTAGGGGGGCACCACCTTGTAGGGTAAACATGTAAAAAATAAAAATCGCTTTCCGATCTACAAATGATGGTTTTCCCACATCTATGTAAACGTTTAACCCAAAACGGGTACCTTTTCATCGTTTTTATATTTTATAGTTCAAAGTGGTTCCATAGTCAACAGGGTAACTATAAACTATAATTATTTTTGTTGCTTTAACTATTAACCTTTCCACTCGTTCTTTCATCACCGTAAACCAAACGATATTCACCTTAGCCAAACAGACACAGTCAATGGATTGGTTTTCACGGGAAATTCTTAACCGGAAACCATGGTTTTTACCATTACTGTAAATATGGGGTTTTCCTGTAATTTTTCCCTTAAACCAATCCATTGAAACATGGTTCCAAACTTGTCCAAACCATGAGGCATGCGTCTGCGCGGTGTGCGTTCGTGACTTAGTTATTAACGGTGACCGTGACTTACGATGTGAACTCTACTGTAGATTCGAATTTCCAATACGATCCCATACGGAAACAACGGCACAAATCATGTCCAAACCAACCATATTTGGTTTCTGCATGTTTCTGGGGGGTTACAGTATCTCGCTTTAATGGTGGTTACAACATATTGAATCTCGAGTTTTACGGGTTAATGTCAACCCCAGAGTAATGAACCATGGTTTATTTGTGGTGGTACCCCCCTCAATTCAGCGACCTAGGGGTTTATTCATACAGGCCCCCCAGTTATGTTTCATGGTTATAAACCCCATGAAGTAGTTCGTTATATCCCCCATAAAGTCTACTTTTGCCAAGTGAGCTGAGTATAAGTTGGTTTGTAGACAATTGGTAAACACAATTGCCTACAGTGGCAAAATGTATAAGTTGGTTTGTAACCCCTTTAACTTTCGTTCTACTCCCCATAAACGTTAACGGGTTAACGTTAACCAGTCGTGAGCTGTGCAGCGACAGGATCCAAGGCGAAAGCCATGCCTTGCGGACATTTGTTCCACGACGACTGCCTCATCTCTTGGGTGGGATCCCAAGAAATCTAATGGACAAAAAGAAAGGTCTTACCCTCTGGTAAACATACAAAAAGCTATTGAAAATGGCCATTTATAGTGGATTTTCCCATAACAAATGGTGATTTTCTATAGCTATGTTAGTTTACCAGAGGGTAAATCTTGGAGTTGCTGATGATTCTGATATTTTTCTCCGGAAATCCATGGAAATCCACTACAAGTATAGGGTCTGTAGTCTGTTTTTTTTTGTCATTTTTTCAGATTCCTTCAGCAAATCCAAGCATCAGGAGAATTTTGACGTCATGCTGAGTCGAGCAGAACATGGGGCCTCCGAGTCCATGATTTCTTGGATTTCCTTCATGGTTAATCCACTATGACTGAGGAATCTATGTGATACTGGTTGGTGGTGACTGGAACATGGCTTTTATGACTTTCCATATCTTGGGGGTTTGTCATCATCCCAACTGACGAACTCACTCCATCATTTTTCAGAGGGGTGGCGAAAAAACACCAACCAGGATAATAGGTCGCAATATCTGGCAATATGTTTGTTTTGATGGCCTTAAGCAAATCCAAGACATCATTGTCTTTGAGGAAAACATCAACTTGTCAGGTTTCCAGTTTGGGATTGGTTGTGAATTGCCTACATAGCTGTCCTTCCTTGACGGCTTGGCTGATAAATGTATGTGTACATTGAAGCATTTTTTCAGGGCGCAGCCCTCTCATTTGTTGCAACTCTGGTTGGGTTAGATCTGGTTAGGTTAAGTGATACTAAGCTGACATCATTAATTTGATTAAATGGGATTTTGATCATATCCATGAGATTATAATGGGATTTCGAGGTTATTCAGTCGAGGATGGCTGGTTTGGTACCGTAGCCTTGCCAGGTGCCACCCGGATGAATGATCATTTTGGTGTCATGTCATATACATACACATGTGTATTGCTTAGATATATATATATATAATATAGAGAGAGATAGATAGATAGATAGATAGACAGACAGACAGACAGACAGATAGATAGATAGATAGACAGGCAGACAGATAGATAGATAGATAGATAGATACATAGATAGATAGATCTCATATATATATATATATATATCATACATATGCAAAACATGTATCTATCATTGTGTTTATATGTACCCATTGTAACAAGACCTTCATCCCTCGCCGAGGTGAAGAAGAGCAACTCCTGTCCCACCTGCCGCTTCGATGAGTTGCCCAGCGAGAAGAAACACTTCGATGATGTGCCCCGGCCTTGGACGTGTTTCACCAGGGAATTGGATATTTTTTTAGGGAAAACCATAGGAAAACCATAGGAAAACCATAGGAAAATGGAGGTTTACCCTCTGGTGATGTCAAAATAGCTATTGAAAATAGCCATAGAAATAGTGGATTGACCCAGCTATAAAATTGTGATTTTCCATTGTTATGTTAGTTTGTCAGAGGATAATTTATTTGTATAAATACAACAGACATATATATATATATATATATCATTGATGTATATTGATCTAATTGGTACAATTACTGTTTATATATTAAATTATATATACACCGATACACCCTATAGTATACCCCCATAGAGAGCTGTAGTTACCATAAGATACTATAGATGGTGAACTATATGGCTAATTAGAATACAATTATAATATATATATATATATATTTGGTGTAATTGCTATAACTATATGAATTAAGTATGGGACATAAGCCATGGGATATCAGCCGGACATGATGTTTTTCTGGATTTGCTGAGTCGAGCCATGTTGCAACGTGAATGTGAAATACTGGCTGTCAGAACGAAATTCCCAGATCATGACTGGTTGGTGGTTTGGAACATGAATTTTATGACTTTCCATATATTGGGAATGTCATCATCCCAACTGTTACTCACTCCATCATTTTTCAGAGGGGTAGGTACACCACCAACCAGATGAAATTCCCCATATTGGGTTTAACCACACAGGATCATCAAGCAACAGTCAAGCAACAAAGGTTTCAACATTGTTCAAATGGGTTTCTGTCAGAATGGTACGCCTTCTCAATGAGAAAACTATGAGAAACCATGGATTTTTTCGGGGTTCCCAGTTCTGAGACAGCCATGGGATTTAGTTGGTACATGGACATGCATTCCGCATTCCATTTGGAAAATGGTTCATAACATTCATAACTACGGTGCCAGCCAGTCACACGTGTGATGTGACATGGGTGTGTCTTAAAATGGTGTATGCCACCAAAAAGCAATTTTAATAGGACACTGCTGATAAACCATGATAAAACATGATAAGCCACTGGATTTAGGGGCACCTAATTTTCACACAAACCCATTTATTGAGTTGTATGTGTGCATGTATAATAAATATATATATATATATCGAATATAGAATATGTACATAGAGGGAGTAAAGACTATTGCTGACTGGAATGCACATCCTCCGCACATCCAAGTACCATTGGGATATGTAAGCGATAACATTCCAAAAATGGTAGATACAGGGTGGATACATGGAAGAAAACGCGATCAGGAGATACCGGGGGGCACCACCTATATATCTGTACTGATCTGGTGAACAAAGCGTGTGCTGCGATTGGAATATGCAGCCAATCAGCTGGTTTAATCCTGATATGTTCAATCTGACCCGTCGAAGTCGCATTTTTTGGTGCGAAATGGGTCACTCTCATTGAAGAATGGCAGCCGAACTCCAACCTGGCCCAAATCCGCTAGATCTAAGTACCTACCGAGGATTTTCCCGCAATCATTGGGGGTTTCCAATGCCATGTTTGACTACTGGAAGGTAGCTAGATATCGCCAGCCCCTGCAAAGCTTCCACTTTGTCCCAGACTGGGTGGATTTTTTTTCAGGAAACCTCAGCATTTGGATTTTAGAAATACCATGGTTTCAACTGCAATTTCCCTTTTACATTCATCTTTTGACACCCTTGAGGTACAGCAACAAGTGGAACAACGGCAACCTGGTGCCTCGGGACTTTACTCCTGAGAATCTCCTCTTCGTGGATGGAAAAAAAAATCCGGCCGTGACAGCACCACGACCGACGTAGCTAGCAATGTCAGAATTCGTCATGTTTAGTACTATCCTCTGGTAAACGTTTACAGAACTATAGAAAATCACCATTTTCAATGGGTAAATCCACTATAAACGGCCATTTTCAATAGCTATGTAAGAAATTACCAGAGGGTACAGAACATCTCACCATTTGCAAGCGTTGATCATTTCGATCCACAACCACATCAGTTGGGTATGTGCAGGGTATGCAGTGCCGGTTTTTTGAGGTCTTTGACATGTTCAGTTCCTGCTGCCTTTGGGGCCCAAGACTGGAAATCTACAGGAGAAAATGGCCCTCCAAGCTGTTGAGCTTTGTACACATCGCTTCATCTTGGATTGGCTTCAGGTGATTTTGTATTTTTCCATTGGTGAATCCACCATCTGGAGGAATCTACTGAATCTACTCGGGATCTTGATGACTTTTTTTTCTGGTCCCCATCTAAGTCATCTAAGTTACCCTTTGAAGTGGGGTGAAAGGCACTCCTTTTCTCAGCATTTAGACACTTCTTGCAAGACCCTTTCATAGGAGATCTTAAGACCCAAAACTCACAGGCGACAACATCACCTTTGAATATCGGCCCTGCCAAAATTTGGGCCATGGAGGAGGCCGGGTGGATTTCGACATATTTCGACCGTGTGACCTGTGTCATGCAAGTTGCAAGTTGATTCAAGATAGCCTCCGGTGTCATCAAACATGGCTGGGAATTCAACAGCAGATCACATTTAGTCAATGGCCATGCAACAGGAACCGATTGATTGGAGGTACCTACCATATAAGGCCTATTTTTTAGGCCTATGTAAGGGACTATACACCCAACATATGGCCTTATATGGTACTAACGTACCTCCATTTTAGGATCCTGGAATTCCCATTGATTTAGATATAGCCAATTTATCCATATTTTATCCATATTTTATCCGTGAGGGGGATATTTATCATTATTTATCCATCCCAATTGGAGTTTGGTTATTGTTCTTACTAACTTCTATGCAGTTATGGCCTTTTACCAGTTATAAGTACTTATAACCCCATTTATAGAATGTATAATCCCATTTATAACCAGTTATAACTAATAAATGGCCATAACTATGGGGATGGTTTTTTTTGCACCGTGACGTCACGGGTGACGACTGTCCATGACGATCAAAAAGTCTGGGGATGGATCGGAACATGTCACCAAGGTGCTGGGGGAATGCATACCCACAACCAGCAGCTATTCCCATTCCCTCAATGTTACCCTCTGGTAATTTGTTACATAGCTACCCATAGGATCCATGTATGCTATATATGGTAACATGGATCCCATCAATATACCCCCAATGTTAGTATATATACCATACATGGATCCTATGGGCTATGGAAAATGGCCCATATATAGTGAGTTTTCCCATTGAAAATGGTGATTTTCCATAGTTATGTAAACGTTTACCAGAGGGTAAACACTCTCATTCTATGGTCCCAAAAATGTACCCTCTGGGAATTTTTAACATGAGGGAAAATCCACCATTTGGATTTATAGATGATTTTCCCATGAGCACCTTCATTTACAGACCATTTCCAATTGCCACGCACAATTTAACCGGGGCGTAAACTAACCCCCTACGGATCATCCCCCCGTTCCGACTGGTTGTCCGGGCAGTCACGGATTCTCCTCCGGTTACGCGTTGCGTGCGTTTGGCAGTTACCATGTAAGCGGGGTGAACCTTAAGATTTTAACATAGCTATGGAAAATGGCCATTTAGTTCGTTGATTTACCTATTAAAAATGGTGATTTTCCATATTGTTGGTTAGTCACAACCCACGTAACCCATTCTATCCGAAAGGACTTCCCCCCCCCAAAAAAAAACGATTTTTTTTCCAGACCTATGAACTGGTTGGTTTAGCCTCCGGAAAATCAAACATGGCTTGCTGGAAAATTCCATATTTATAGATGATTATCCCAGCTATAAATTGTCAGAAATCGATCGGGGATTTCCATGGTTTGCTTCCTGGTTGGTTTAGCCAATGTTATTTCCCAAGTACCCACCCATAAACAAACATATATATATAGAGAGATGTTGAAAACCTATCATTTGTAAAATTTGTAGATCATGTTCGTACTGTAACCATGGGCTTTTTACATCTATGTCAACTTTAAATGAACACGTTTACCGTGGGGTATATATTGGATAGCATTATGAATTATTAGCAATCCATTATTATCATTATATCAATGTTAATGCATATGTATGGATATAATAATCATTAATAATCAATATATTATCATATATTATCAATACTATCATATATTATCATTATTATCATTACTATCCATTAGTATCAAGCCTAGGGTTTACCCAAGGGTTTCCAATGGATATCGATGCCCAAACGTTTACCCATTGGTTAGACCGGCTACCAAAGTTGCCAGGTCAAAACCATCCGCCCAGAAGGGCCTAGAAGCATGCGCCGAGCTCAAAATCATGGGCATGGTTATTAATGGTTATTAATGGTTAATGGTTATTAATGGTTAATGGTTACTAATGGTTACTATGGTTAGCTATTATTAATGGTTGCTATAATGGTTATCATTATTAAGGGCATCCATTTGTACCAGTGATGGCTAGCTGTGGGATTTGGCCATGTGATAAACCACACATTAATGAGGTATGATGGGTCATATATTTTAACATCTGCAGATATGGATGTGTATAACAGGTTTGGGGTACCATAATTTTGAACCCCCATATGTATATATATATATATGCATATACTGTATATATGTATATATATATATATACATAATCGTGCATACAAGTGGAAGTTTGATGAACTCTCAAATCCGCTATGTGTTGAGTATATCATCAGCAACCACAGGATGCAGGAGACCAGATTTTTTTCATGACCGGTAGCCATGTTTTGATACTTTCGGATTCATCGTAGGATTTCCCAGCTATTCAAAGATATTTCATATCTCTTTATGTATATCAATTGGGTACCCAAGTTTGACCTTTTTTCTATGAAACTATTCAATCTATCATATATTTATGATAGGAATTTTCAAATATCACAATATATATATATATATATATACATATGAATGAATGACGTATATATAATTATGTATATATATATATATATATATTTCAAACATATTCATACATATCCCAAGAATACCATCATTTTTATTTCCATTTATAGACGACGAGTTTCCCAGCAATCACCATGTTTGATTGCCGGAGGGTAACCCCTATACAATCATCATTCTATCGTATACCATGGTATCACCCTATTCATAAAGAATTTGTCCATTTAACAGGTACCCCAAATTATGGATATTTACCCAAATTATAGATGTTTAATTTGGGGGTACCCCCTGGATTAATAATCCCCTAGCCTATTTACCCTATCCACAAATATCTACAGTTATGTCCATTTATTAGTTATAACTCGTTATAAATGGGATTATACATTCTATAAATGGGGTTATAAGTACTTATAACTGGTAAAGGGCCATAACTGTATGAACATGGGTAAAATTGGGGATTTCCCTGGGGCCCCCCATGTTTGACCGCTGAAAATCAAGAGCCACCTTTGGTTCCCTCCTCGTGGCTTGCCAAGACCCACCATGAACCAGGCGCCGTGGCGCCGTGGCGTCAATGGCTTGTGAAACGTACAGGATGGGCCCCCCAGTTCTGTTTGTTGGTCTATAACCCCATCTAAATATAGTTATTTGCGTATCATACACTATTGTATAGCTACAAACCGGCTTAGCTAACGAACTGGGGCCCCATCCTGTACTTAATATTGGATTTATCTTATTCACTATACAGTTAGATTTATTTCTCTTAAGGTGAATCGCCAGCATGAATCCAACTCAGCCTTGTGAAATATACAAAGTTAGCTCATGTTTGGGGGGCTCCCCGTTGGTTTATGATCATCAGGAATGATTGTGGGAAATTCATGATGCTGGTGAGAGTGACTCTGTCATTTTTCATGGTACCCTCTCCAAGGGGGGCGTGGGGGCTTGGATATTCCTTGCCATTGGACTCGAGGTGAAAATCTTCACGGCTGTAATCACACTGAAATCCGTGGAAACCACGGCAAGATTTGGGGGTTTGTCAAGGCTTGGAGTGTTTCTTTGTCACAGTTCGCATGGAGACTCTCAGTCCTGGCACCGACTTGGCGCGCACAGTTTTTTTTTTTTTGTGAAAATGGGTTGTCTACCTCCACATGGCCTTGGGAACGGAGGATGTCCCCCCAAAATTTTCAGACATGCCCTCCGTAATCAAACGTGGCTGGATGGAAAATCCCCGCTCAAAATGGAGGTGTATCGCTGAGAAAATCATCTATTTTGATGGTGTGGATTTTCCAGCAAACCAGCAGCTCATCTGTAGGAGCCAGCCACACAAGTACCGAACCACCTGCGGGCGATGATATATATATATATAAATAGATCTATTCATCGCAGTTGGGACACACGATGCAGTTGTGCCGCCGCGCCGTCGTCAAACCAGCTTGGCTGATAAGATACGACAGGATTTTCTGAGTCGCTGATGTTCCTACTTAGATGGGCCATGGGATTAGCTAAGTCTGGTTAATCACAGGGATATAACTGGGTATGCAATGGGGTTATAATCCAGTTACTAACAAGTTAATTAATTACATGGCCCATCTAAGTAGCAGCTGGGACCATCATACCCTGCGACCTATATGACCACCGTGGCAGTTGGAACCTGGAAATTAAGTTAAGGGATCTTTCATGTTTTAACCCTAGATACACGGTACATCCATGTATATCCTCGAAAGTGTGGTTATACCGTGTTATACCCACTGGAACCACCATTTTCTATATGGAGCTTTCCGAAAATAGGGCTAGCATCTTTCCGGATTTTCCATTCTAAACATAATTATATCATAATTATAAACCATCTATTTTTGGGATCTCATGGGATATCCCCATGATATCCCCATGACTTTGGAAACCACCCCTCTCTCCAAAAACAGCCGGAGCAACAGCCGCAGCAACCGCGGGGGTCCTGATGGATGGATCGGCTGATCAGCGGGGTGAAGGTGGGACCAATGGTTCGATGGCTTGGTTGCGCCGCCAATGCGCGGCCAATGGTTCGATGGAGAATGGCAAAACAACAATAATTAATAGTTTATCATCAAAAAACAAATGATAAAATGGTTATAGTTATAATAGATGATACAAAAATGATAAACATAAATGGTGATAAAATGATTTAGATGAAAATGCTACAAAGTCTGATAAACCATGACAAAAGACCGATAAAAGTCACTTCATTCATACCTGGCATGTCACATTAAGTGACCTCAAGATGGAGGCTAGGAGAAGCCACATATCCACCAGGTCGCCCACCAGGGTATACCAGGGTCGCCCTCGGTAACGGGCATTCCCACTGGCAGTGAAGCTGAAGTGATCCCTTTGATTGATCTCTTTCGTTCCTAAAAAATCTAAAAACCATAAATAACATTAGTTAAAGCTGGGTTTTCCAGCTTTCTGAATATCAACACATATTTTTTCCCCTATAAAATTGGATCGATTCGTTCCGGCCTTGCGCGGCAAGCCCCTGTGGTCGCTGTGCGCTCCAGGAGCTTTTGCGGAACTGCTACAAGTGGCTCCAGGTCACAGGTGCCGCAGGGAGATTTGAAGAGTAGAATTACGTGTATATATATAATGTATATACATATTAAATCATATTAATAACATTATTTGTTGTTGTTGTTGTTATTATTGTTGTTACTATTATTGTTATTATTATTGTTGTTGTTATCATTATTTTTATTATGATTAATTGTTGTTGTTATTCCTATTCTTATTATTATACATTTATATATTTTTGCAACATTTGGAGGCACTTTCTTTTCCTCCTTTTTCGCTATAAAGATAACCATGTGTGTGCAAGGTGGTGCCGGCCCAGTTATGTTTGTTGGTTTATGTTACCCATCTAACTATATTAACTATAGTTTTTTCATCACCATAAACATCATAAACCCGACAATGACATATTGGTAACCTATTATCCTCCAGTAAACTTCATAACCGTGGAAAGTCGCCAGTTTTAAGAACGGTAAATCAACTATCAATGGCCATTTTCACTAGCAAACTATGAGTTTTCCCTTTGGTCCGGTGTCATCAGCTCCGTGGTTTGCTGGAAGGAAAAGCCACCGGCAATAGTTCGATGATTTCTCCAAAATTTGAGCATCCAGTGAGTTGAGGGAAAGTATATTCCCATAAAAAAAAATCAATGATTGTATCCCATGAATGTCAATGATTATGGTTGAATATTAATACTAATAGTGATTTCATATTAATACTAATAGTGATTTCATAATGATTATGGTTAAGAATCACTGATTGTATCCCATGAATATTAATACTAATAGTGAATGTTTAATATTATTGATTTATGGGAATATGATTGACTTATTAATATTGATTGTCAATGATTATCCCGAATATTAATCCTAATAGTGACTGATTTACGGTAAATCCTACATAATCCTATGGAATATGCCATAATTTGTCCCATGATATTCCCATTGTTGATAAATCCCATGAAATCAACCATGAAATCAACCATCAACCACCAAGCAGATCACCAGATTTAACCAGACAACCATTTCAGGGATGATAACCATTATCCCATTGGATAATATGGGTTTGTCTGAAAATAGTGTACCCCTACACCCAATGGTTAATGGTCATTATCCCTACTAAATGGCTATAATTGGGGGTATACCCTATTTTCAGACAAACCCAATAGGTAAACCATGTTTAATAGGTAAACCATCTATAAATGGGCCATTGGACCAACCAACCAACATTGGATAATATGGGTTTGTCTTGCGGTCCCCATATCACTTCCCTAAAATCCAAACCAACCACCCAGCGACGCCCGCAGGTCCCTTAGATCCTTTGGAGAGGGTGGAGCCTAAGGAAACGCGCTTCGTGTCTGTGGCTTGGACGATATTCTTCTGCCATGGAGTTCTCCTGAGCTTTTTATAAGGATTTTATAGGGATTCCTAGGGATTTTGTAGGGATTAATCTATTTTATGTGAATTTTATAGGGATTTCATAGGATTTTTCTGGATTTTATTAGGTGTTTAATCGGATTGTTGTGGGGATTTCATCTGATTTTGAGTGATTTCTGGGGATTCGCCCCACAAAGCCCTTGGGTTTGTATGGATTTCATGGTTATTTTAGGATTCTTAGTGGTGATTTTATGGGGACATAGTGGGATGTAACGAATATTTACTGATTCCCACTGGTAATCAAACATGGCAAGCTGGGAAACCCCATAGAAATGGAGGTTTATAGCTGGGACTATCATCTATAAATATCTATAAATGAAGTATGTTCTATTGTCACCTTTGATTGAGGGTAATCAAGAGACATAGATGGGGGTTGTCTGTTTTTTTTAAGGTGAAATCTCCCAATTCCAATGGATTTGAAGCTCCTTTTTCCTATTTTAATCTATTATAATGACCATTTGGAGAATTTACTGGTTTACCACATTTTCAGACAAACCATGATGTGCAAACATGCAAATTTCATCCAGAAAATCTCATAGACACAGACTATGTACACAGATAGAAGATATTTATATGCATATATGGGTGTGTCTGAAAATAGTGTACCCCATTTTCCCAATGGTTTTGCTGATCATTATCCCTATTAAATGGCTATTTCATTGGGAATATACCCTATTTTCAGACAAACCCATATTGTCGTCCGCAATTGATTGGTGTTTCCGAAAAGCATTAACACCCCTCTCTTGAACCCTCCGGACTGAGCATCCCTTTGAGGAAAACTTGAGAGACATGTAAAGACGTAAAGACACATCAAGCGCCTTTTGGTGCGTCCCTTTTTTTGGACATCACTAGTAAACTGGTTGGTGGTTTGGAACATTTGGATTATTTTTCCATTCAGTTGGGAATGTCATCATCCCAACTGACGAAGTTCATCATTTTTCAGAGGGGTTAGCAGCAACCACCAAGCAGCAAAGACCAGTGGGTCACCTTCCAGTGTCGCCAGAATTCAACCCTCCAAAGGTGGCTCTGATTAGTAGTGGTTGGTTGTTCCAAAGCAAAAAGCCAGCCTGGGGAAGTCACTCTTCAGTGGGCTGGGTTGGTTGAATCCCATGGCTGAATTTTCATGTAAACAAAGCCATGTTTTGTTAGAAAGAAACGTCACAGTTATTTATGTGGCTGTTTACCAGAGGGTATTTCCATGAAATCCCCATTAAATCACCATTCAATCACCATTTATAGTGGTTAAATCACCACAGAAATTTTCAACGCCAAGAAAACTGGATTTTCTGATTGGTGGTGTTCGGCCATTGCAGACATATTTGTCATCTTAACCAATCATATGCTTGAAAAAACAATAGCAACAATAACATCCCAAGTATGTTAATGGTAAATAGAACAATACAATCAACTAGTTTATGGTAACTATATTTATGGTAACTACAACAAATAATGAATATATTTACGGAAACTACACAGCCACTAGGTTTTCATCACAAATAACAATCACGTGATATATGGTAACTATAACAATCAAAAATTAACCACTACTTATGACATGTTATCATTGTTGTATAACTACGGTTACTATAACTATAACAACTTTAAATAGCTACTATAACATTTACATTAACAATAAACTCCTTGAACCTGGCCGCGTCGTGGCCAATCCCCCTTGGTTCGTCGTGGCGTGGCCCAGGTTCAACTGGTGACCCTTGGCGGCCTCGACGTTGCCGACTTGACCTTGCCGGCCTCGACCCAGGTGTGGCTGGCACGGTGAGATTCGTGAGCAAGGTTTTTTGAAGGCCTATTGGTTGAAAGTTACAGGGGATACTACCCAATATTATGGATATAATACATATATATATATATATGTAATATTGTATATATATATATATATATGTAATATTGTATATATATATATATACATATGTTACCCATATATATATATAAAGATATATATATATATATATATATCTTTATATATATACAGTATATATATATATGAAGCCCAGTCTGAAGAATTCACAGCTCTGCCGCGGCTGAATCCAGCATCAATGAGCAGGAGGAACGAATATATATATATATATATATAGCGGATGTTCATGATTCACAATATATCAGAATATATCACAATCCATTATGGGAATTCCTGTGAAGCAGTATAATGAAATGAAGGAGGGCTTTTGAACACTTCTCAGGTGGAGGTTTCCGTTTTGTCATGGGGGTACCCCCAGATCATCCAGTCGTCATGACCATGACGACTGGTATTTTTCAACCAATGGTGACGACTGGGGATCCTGACTTAAGAACCCCCAAAGTCCAGTAGGATCGCAAAGGATCCAAGCCACAGCTCACGCAGTTGCGATGATTTCCATAGACCTTCCTGAGCCATACCCGGCCTGGTAAACATAGAAAAAGCTATTGAAAATGGTGATTTATAGTGGATTTAGCCATTAAAAATGGTGATTTTCCATAGTTATATTAGTTTACCAGAGGGTAGACCTTTGATTTTCTTCATCACCAACTTCCAGTCATCATGAAGCCATGTCACTTGGATGTGCAGCATTGGAAGTGGTTTCAAAAGTTGTGTCTAAATGTTCCTATTGTGGGCAAGCTAACACACCTGCTTTATTTGCGGATGGTTGGAAAGCCATGGAAAGCCACTCATAAATTCATGCTGATGTTTTTTTTTTGACATTGGGTTTACCACGGTCAGACCCAGATATATACCCTCTGGTAAACATACAAAAAGCTATTGAACATGGCCACAGAAATAGTGAGTTTTCCCATGAAAAATGGTGGATCGTTCCATAGTTATGTAAACGTTTACCAGAGGGTAATTTATTTGTTTTAATACAACAGGTATATCTATAATTGATGTACACTATATGTATAATTATATATAAACCGCCATTTATAGTGAGTTTTCCCATTAAAAATGGTGGATCTTTCCAGAGTTTTTTGTATGTTTGCCAGATACATAAACCATATCCAACTGGGGATCCTCCACCAACGGCCGCCTCTTTTTCGAGGTGGCATCCTTACGTCATCGTGTGGCGCATGACTTGGGCATTCCTCCGGAGACGCTGGGACAGCGCGTTGCGGCGCGTTGCGTGGAGGGGATGGGAAAATCTATGGAGGTTTCTAGCTGGGAAAATCATCTATAAATGGTTATGACTAACAGTTTGCCATGGAAAGATCCACCCATTTTAAAGTTCAGTATACCATCTATTTCGATTAGGGCCATCGAAAAACCATGGCGAACTGTTAGTCATAACCAGATGGTATAACGCACGAAGTCAATAGACATTTGAAATAAGGCACACATTGACATACTTTATCCTGATTTATATCCCATGATAGTTGTATCCCCATCTAATTACTTATCCCTAAGCTAACTATACACCGAAACATATAGACATAAATATCGAACATGTCTATGCTAAATGCTAATATAATTAATATAATTGATATATACGGACATGTCATAGGATGTTCAATGAAAATCATGTATAAATATGGAGGGTTTTTTCCCAGAAACCATGGTGGATGTAGGGAATAAAGGCACTTACTTGGGACAATAGAATGAGGGTGTCTAGGGAGCAGAAGAAATAGAAGTTATCAACTTTATCAACCAAGGATGATATTCTAAGACACAAAACTGGGGTAGCACTGGAGATCTTACAGTGTTAACCCATCAGTTAGGAATGGGCATCGACAAAGGTTGGGAATGCTCCTATGAGAAGCTAAGACTGTTCATTGAACTGGGAAGATGTTCCCAGTTTACCATATCCTTTTCTGCGATAGGGTGTTGGAACCATGCGTCAGGGATTATTTCAACAAAATAACAACAAAATAATTAGGGGTTCTATCGAACGCTTGGGTTCCATTACAGTTGAAGCAAAGAATTTGGACAATGTAAGCCCCTGCTTTCCAGGAAACTCATGTAATTTGGGTGTCTTCTTTCTGCTTGCTTCTTTCAAGCGTCAAATTGATCCACCGTTGTTGTTTCAACATAACTGGAGGTTTCTAAAAATGGGGGACCCCCAAGTCACCATGAATTTCAATACCAGTCGTCATGGTCATCCATGATAGATGATTTGGGGGTAGCCTCATGACAAAACGGAACCCCCCAAGTCTCCATATTTCAGATGTTGACCAATCACTGGTTGGTGGTTGTGAACATTTTTTATTTTTCCATATATTGGGAATAGTAACCCCAACTGACGAACTCATATTTTTCAGAGGGGTAGGTCAACCACCAGATCACAATAGTAAATCACCTTGGATTCCCACCCAGACCCAACACATCTGAGGAACCAGCGTTTGATTCTGGGCTCCAATGTGCCCAGCCTGAGGTGAACATCGGTGAAACAATGGATGGTATGACCCCCAAAAATAGAGTAATTAATGACAACAATGGCTAGTAGTGACAACATAGTAATTAGTGACAACAATGGCTAGTATGACCCCCCAAAAAGAAAGTAATATAGTGACAACAATGGCTAGTGGTTGATGGTGGTGAATTAAGCTAAGAACACGCGTTTTTTCATGGTGAATCATGGCGAATAACCTCACTGGACATGTCCGGAAGCGATTTTTTGGGTGCCAAAAATCAGGCCCATTCAATGGGGCCATGTGAGGGGAACTTTCGCCCATATTTTGGTTTGAAATGGTACGGTGCCTCTAGTTTAGGGTCCTGAAATTTGCATTGATAAAAATGGATGGTCATCCCCCCAAATAGAGTAATATATAAGTGGTTGATAGTGGTTGACACATCAATGGTGAGTAGATAAGTGGTAGTAATCAGGACAACGTGCTGATGACGTGTTCATAAGCTCTCAGGGATGATACCCTTCCGAGAGATAGCCTGGCGATTGGCAAAGTGGCCGACTGCCGTTCGATCCCTGTGGAATCAGGTTGAAACTCAAAAGGCAAAAATCTCAGTTTTTTGCTGGCAAACACATGCCTAAACACCAAATTTTGCTGCTCACCTCTGTACATTTTGGCTAGTGACTACGCTCGTGACATCCTCATTCTTGATGGTTGAATGGTTCAACCTTCATTTGTTGCTGATTTTTTAGCTGTTTTTTGGTTGGTTAAACAGTTTATCCCGATGTTTGAAGCTCCATTTCTTCGTGGATAGAAAAAGCCATATATCATATTATACCCCAGTTATACGTATAATATGTATATATATATTTATATTATATATACTGGTTATGAGTATTTATAAACCAATTACTAACGATTCGACGATTGGTTATAATATCTATATATTATAACCAGTATATATATAACCACTATATATATAACCAATATTATATATGTTAACCAGTATATTCATATATTTATAAACCAATTACTAACTGGGATGCATCCAAGTTCCATTTCTTAGGTCCTGGATGATTTGCATCGCGCCCTGGGCGACTTCGGCGAATCGCTGCTCATCACGGTGCTCAGACGAGACTTGGGTTGCCGTTTAAGCATCCCAGGAATCGGATCTGTGGTGTATGTATATAATGGTTATGTTTGGTAAATCCACTATTTCTATGGCCATTTTCAATAGCTATGTAAGAAATTACCAGAGGGTAGATATATCTATAATTGATCTATATAGGTCTAATTGGTACAATTACTGTTTATATATTAAGTTATATATACACCGATACACCCTGTAGTATATCCCCATAGTGAGCTGTAGTTACCATAAGATACTATAGATGGTGAACTATGGGCTAATTAGAATACAATTACTATATATAAATAATGGTTATGTTTGGTTATTAATCTATCCAGTGGTTAGGAGGGAGCCAAGGAGCTATGGGTATTCAAATTCCCTATTAAATGGGGAGCTAAGGAGCTACCAAGAGCTTCCCAACCACATACTAGTAATGGTTACTATAATCTATAATCAACTATTCTTTATCCCAGAAGTGACCAGAATCCATGAACCTGACCCATGTTTTATATTATTTCATCCCATAAGTGGGGATATAACCCATGTTCATCTAACTGGGCTTTTTTGACCCATGTACGAAGTGAAACTCATGTAATATTATGGGGGGGGGGTAGAGTGGATTTTTTGATGGTTCCTTCAGTTTTTTTTTTGGTAGGGTTAGTTTATTGGTGTTTAATGGGATGACATTTGGGGATTTTGCCATCAAATAGGGGATTATTGGCATGAATTCGTAAAGGTTGGATTATCTCATTGACGATATAATCGAAACATATTCAAACAAAGATAGGTTTGTTTGTAATCCTAGATGGGTGTGTTTGGAAATGGGGTATAACGGTATACCCAAAAAACATAAAACTGGCTATCTGTTTGATAGAGATTTTCTGATGATATTCACGAGAAGATTTAGGGGTACCAAAATTTTCATAGAAATCCATATGTTACTGTTACTGTTTTGTGTGACTGTGATATAACTATGGGATATATCATGGTACTTGACATCCCAAGTTATTTTTGTGGACTATAATCCAGTTACTAAGTGGGATGCACATCCAAGTAGGGATTATGATGGCCCATTTCAACTTGGCCTGTAAAATGCAACTTTGACTACTGAGATATTGACAAACATCCCATCATTATTCATTGGATCAACATTGACACAGGCTTCCAATGGCATTATGATGGGATGTTCTATGATCCTGCGTAAGAATGATCACAAGGTGGCCAAACAAAAGGGCCAAGGAGGCAGGTCGAACAGTGTTTCACACCACGTCGTACTCAGGACAACGTCAGCAAGCGCTCAGTGCAGGGTCGGGGTCCCGCTTTGATATGCTTTGATCCACGGTTTCAGACGTGTCTGTACGTTCTCCCCACATTCGTTCCCGTTTAGATGTGATGGAAAATCGCAATTCTCCTGCAAATGTTCACATAGATGTAGAATATCCATGAACATCCACCGTTTCTAGATCACATCCCTTGGAAAAACACGTTTTTTTTTCCACATTTGTATTAGATTAATATGGTTTACCCCTATCCTAGAGAACCTAAAACCTATAAAAATGACAGTTCTTGGGTAATTGGGTAAAAACAAGAGGTTTTTCTCTTTTACACACCAGGCTTTTCTCTAACAAACCTTGCAATTCCACCATGATTTGATGGTTTTGGGTTCTCTAGGATGGTCATCATCAAAAGCTGTTTTTTTTTACACCTTCCCACTGAGCCAGGTCCAAAGATGGCCTGGGCCTGTGGGACCTGGAAGGCCGGGAATTCTCCACCTCTCTGGCGAGAGGCGCGGGTCGTTCAGAACGGTGAGAAGTATGGGATTTTCCAATGGATTTCTAACCGGGGGGGTCACATAGTTATTGTTGTTCCACCATGGGATGATTGGCTGAGATGACTTTTTTTATTTTTTCGATTGGAATATGCACCAACCACACATAATAAACATTAATATGATTTCACTGTTATTTGTTGGCTTTTCATCCCTGTAATTATTTAATGTTCTTCTTTATAACTTCCATGGTAAACGATCCATCGGTCTGATCACGACATCACGACCCGAGCCAGGTGACCACCAGCTATCATTGGGTTATCCCCAAAAGATATGGGCTCAATAGTAGGGATGTAACTAAGAATATAGCCATATCATCGGGATATACATGGGGATACAATGGGATATATGACAAACAAGAGGCTACCCAAGGGTGTGCGTGAAACATGGGGGATGTAACTCCAATGTGGTCATTCAATAGGGACACTAATGAATCGGCGGATACGGTGCCACATGATGAAGATGGGGTCAATTGGTGAGACTCATGTCAGCCTTTTCATATATGTTCATATACCTTACGGATTCAGAAAAACGCCGAACATTTCAAGGACCCAAATCTCAAAATATCTGGGATTGAAGGCCAAAGCGGGTGAGAGTCCATTCAAAATATGTCAAATTCTCCTCAAGGATCCTCAAGATCCCAAAAATGACCATGGAAATGAAGATCCACTAGCTTCCACTGGCCAGCAAGCCCCAAAAAATGGATCGAAAAGTGTGAAACCAGGATGGTAATTCCATGAGACGATGACAAATATCTAAATCTAATATGTCCAGGTCTCCAACTTTTGGGCATCTAGTAGGAATGTGGGGCCCCCGGCCACGATAGCTAAGTTGGTGAACATAACTCCAATGTCACTATGGTTTATGGTACGCAAATAACTATAGTATTCATGGGGTTTATAGACCAACTAACATCACTGGGGGGCCCCACATTGTATAATAGATATAGTATATTACTGTATATTTTACATATATACATGGATAATTACGTATGATTTACCTAACTTTATATATATATATATACATATGACTGGGGTAAGATTGGAGCACTGCATCTGATCATCGGTATCTGGGGACGTGCCGAGGTCTTGATCAGGTGCATTGTATCGATGTTTGTTGGCGTCAGTTGCTGTGCCTGGCTGGTCAAAGTCACCTGGTCGCAGCGTTTTTCATAGCCAGATGGCTCCAGATGGGACTGGATTAAACCAGTGGCACTGGTACCAGGTGGATCTACTAGCCAGCAATAAGTAAGAAATCGAGCTGGAAAGCAACCATGGTTTTCCGAAATCGGAAGATGATACCCTCAAATTGTGGTTTGTCTATATCTATGTTTGTTGGAGGGTACCAACCAGAAATCGGTGTATTTACCGTGATTTCCCAACAGAAAAGCGTTTTTTTTTGCATCCAAAACCATTGGATATAGATAATCATCAGGGTCACCGACTGAAGTGAGTTGGGTACCTTAAAATAGTCATGGAGCTTGATTCATTGATCTTACTATGATATCTTTGGTTCTATTGATGGGGAACATATGGAAATATCATACCCAGCTAGGCCCCGCTATAGGGCATTCGGGGCGTCAACCAATGCCCTCTCCAAGTGTTGGGGGGAACATGAGATTTGGATAGATCTGGTGCTTCTTTTTTCAGGCCTAGGAATCCAATGTTTGGATGTTTTACTATGGTTGTTCTTTATCAGGATGAAGTATGCCTGAAGTAAATCATCAAGCATCTACGGTGGGTACATGTATAAACACTGTGTATATATATATATATACACATACTTACCCTCCGGTAAACTAACATTGCTATTAAATCTGGCCGATTTATAGTTGATTTACGTACTAAAAGTGGTGATTTTCCATTATATATATACATGTATATTACACATATGACACATTTTGAAATTTGTATATGTATATATAAATATGTATATACTAACATGTGTACATCCTGAACGAACCAACATAGCGCTTGAAATTCATCGAATAAAGACATCAACTGCGCTGTCCATCTTCAGCACAAGGTGGTGCCTTCCAGTTATGTTTGTTGGTTGATAACTCCCTTCAACTATACATCCCCCCAATCAACCCTAGTCATTGGAGCTATGCTCACCAACTTAGCTATCATAAATCAGCTATAAATCCGATGAAATCACCATTTTTCTTGGTTAAATATGGTAAAACCACCATTTCCCTATGATTTCCCTATGGATGTCCTATGGTTCTTCGTTGAACGACCTCCCCAGGTTGCCGCCTGGTGCTGTGGGACCTGGCTCGTGATCAACGCCTGGGATGCTACGAGCATGGCCCGTCGCTGCTGAGTCACTCGGTGGAGTGGTCCAACATGGAGGCACCGGGGTCCGGGGAGGGGAGAGCTACATTTGTCGTCATTTTAAGAGTCGTGGCAAAGATATGAGGATTTCCATAGCCATGGGGGTACCCCAATAGCTGATGTTTTACAATGGAAAATCTGGAAGATCTGGGGGTACAGCGGAACGTTAGATAAGAACCGATTCAGAATTTTCCAGCCTACCCTGGGGTTCTTAAGTGCTATAGGTGGAAAATATGGGAATTATGAACGAGGGTACCCTCAAGTTCTCAATGGGTCAGTTCTTACGGGGTTCATATGGTGAGGGTTTTGCCAATTCATTTTTGCGTGGTATTAGGTTTCAAAGGAGGCGAGGGGAAGAAAAATACCTTTTAGGCACCGAAAAGTTTTTTCAGGTGCAGGCATTCCACACAGAGCTATAGGCCAGCCTAAGAGGGAACTTGATGATAAACCAATGGATTCAGGGGTATGCTATTTGCAGACAGAGCCATATTATGTATAATAATGTGTGTATATATATATGTTAATTTTTAACATTGTATGGTAATATCTCATAGCAGTTTTATATAGTAACATCATGTAACATCTCTATGATATATATAAATATATTAGTGTATTAATCTTCAACATGATGATAGTCTTCCTATTTTGATAACTCTCACTAGTAGTATCTAGTAATCATTCATGCTCATGTTAGTGATAGTGAGATGATTATAGGGAGAATGATGTCAATATTACGATGAGAATGCTAGTCTTTGATGCTATTAATGATGGCAACGATCAGAATAGTGATTTTGATGAATAAGTCGTCATCATGATCGTCATCATGATGATCGTCATCATGATGATAATTATCGGGACTTGACAGGCAACAATGCGCATTTAGCTTCAATTAAAACTATCATTTTGTCTTGGTGATCTCCAATATTTCTTGCTCAACCCCCCAAAAAACCTCTCCCATCTCTTAGCGGCTAGCCATCCCAGTGGACCCATCCCAGTGCTTGTTCGGTGACAGTTGGGGTGATTTTTATGGCCAGGGTTACCCTCAGTTGTGAAGTCGGCATGAATTTTTCGCCGGTCGCGGAAGGAACATCAAGGTAACAGCCTGAAATATCGGTGGAGGATTTTTCTGTATTATATCATCATGAATCATGGATGGGATTATCAATAATTTTTGCAAATGTCTGATTCAGAACACCGCACCTCATTCTGAATAACTATCATTATTGAATTTTAATGTATACATTATTTGAAGTGTAATTGACAGGGATCTGGGATCAAAAAACACCGTGTATTTTGGGGATGAAGATCCATCAATCCAAACTATTTTGTTGTGAACACCATGGAAAAACCGGGTTTTGACCCATGGACATATCTCATTCGTGGTCTGTTTTATCCAACAAACATATACCATTAGATCCCCATGATAGTAAAACACCCAAAAAGATGAAGACTAGTAATTTTCTGAGTATTTAGTAGGGTTATACCGACTTCGTTTTTTTGGGTGGTTATTATACACAAGAATTTGTGGTTTTCCAGACATTGTGGTAAACCGAATACAAAAACAATCCTATTGACCAACCATAAGTGGTGGTCATTTAACATTATCCTATTGCTAGAGGTATACCCAATTTCATCAACCTTTATTGGGGATTGTTTATTACAGTTGTCCTATATTGATCCATTATTCTCTACTATTAACCAATATTATCCACATCCAATGAATATCCATACTATATATACCTATACCAATGTGGGAAACCCAATAATCCAGCTTCCCATTTACGGTAACATTGGGGAAGGTTTATTATTGGGTGAATCCCACATTACAGGCCTTTCCAAGTTCTAGCCGTCAGGTGCTCAGCTGTTGCCATGCTGGAGAGTCCCTTGCTCGAAGCAGTGCTTTGTGAAAAAAACGATGGTCGCCAAAGACATGGAACCGAAAAAAAACACATTTACAATCCCATTTATAACCACTTTATATCCGCTAATATCCCATTATATATCCCATTATATGTATATATATATATATATACATATCCGATGATATCCCCAGGGGATCCCATGTTTTTCCCCATCTGATCCAATCGGGGAAATTCCATGGTTTTTCCCCGATCCCTGTCCCAAAGTGCTTGGTTCCAGTGAACAAATGGTGGTTGCTGAAGTTTAACCATAGTTGCGGGGAACAAAAATACCACTTATGAGATGGTCAATGATGATCACCCCGTAACTAACCATGGATTGGTGGGTAAAAATTACCAGTGAACATTCCATATCTGGTTGGTGGTTTGGAACATAGCTGTTATTTTCCATCATATATGGGATATATAATTCTTCCCATTGACTTTCACTCCATCATTTTTCAGAGGGGTAGGTACACCACCAACCAGATATCTATATAGATATTATAGGTATTATAACTACTATCATGATATAATCCCATTATTGATGATTATCCCATTATAATCCCATTATAGATATATTATTAACCATCATTAACCATCAGTTTCTGGCAGATTTTTTTCCTTCCGAAAACCAAATCCATGGATGGTATCCCAAAAAATAGTGGTTGAGATCCCCATTGTTATTCTCATGGTACCCAGATAATAACCCCAGTGAACCGTTGAACCCCCATCTTTCATTGAGAAAACTTGATGTTTCTTGATGGTTTCTGGTCGATTTTCCCTTCCGAAAACCAATCCATTGATTGTAAACAAGAGGGTTTCCCCCGTATTTCATTGGAAAACCCATGGAAAACCATGGTTTTGTTGTAGATAGATTTTCCCACTTAGACCAATCCATTGATTGTAGTTTCAATCCTCCACTTCCTACTCAGAATTCACCTTTGGAATCTCAAGACCTTTGAGACCATGAAAGCCCTGTCCACCAAGGTGCGTCTGAAAAACATGGGGATTTGCTGGGATTTGATTTAACCACGAAAAATGGTGATTGAATTGGGTTCCACCAAGGAAAACTGGTGATTTACTGGGATTTAAGCATCATGACTGATATTTATAGACATGTTAATCAGCAAAAAACTGTGAATCTGATTGATAAAAATTGGTTGATTTTTTTTGGCGGTACTACAAGGTGGGCCCCCAAAAGGCAAAAATCCTGCCTAACCACGGAGTTCGTTTTTTTCAAACCCCGAAGTTTCGCTTTGTTCCTAAACCTCGTAGTGGTGTATTTATGGAGGATATAACTATAGTTAATGGGGTTTATAACCCAACAAAGACAACTAGGGAGCCCCACCTTGTACCCTTTAGATATTGGGGATTATCATAATCCATGAGCTGGAAATCCCTGTTAACCAACCGCTGAAGTGGAATGAGAACATTTTGGGTCTTGGACACTGCTCAACTGAAACTCGCTTCATTGGCAAGTGGATCGTACGGAACATCTTCAGCGGATGTTTCAATTGAATAAAGTCGCAATGACGTACTGAGCAAAGATTTATGAACGTGGGAGCGATTGGAGTCTCAAAGTTGGTGAACCAACTGAGACCTCCAGAGCTGGTTATATGCCTGTTGGGATTGTCAAAAGTGAAAACCATGGTACAGCGGATTTGGGTGATTCTTTATATTATCTATATATATAGATAATCCAGATTATATAATTAATATAATATACAGTATATATATAGTTTAAAGTCAAACCATCCATTTTCGGGCACCGCAATTTTTTGACCTTTTCCATCAGCATGCCATTCCGTACCCAGATTTCAACCATACATTGCATATGAATTTGTCAACAGATGTGGGATACCCGATGTTTTGGGGCGTAGATGGGCCATGGGATTAGTTCACTGACAAATAACTTGGTATTTTTCATGGGTAATAAGCCAGTTACTAACCAGTTAACTAATCCCATGGCCAATCGAAGTACTGTTCATCTTTCGCAGAAGCGGCTGACATGGCTAGGGGTACACAGGATCTCCTTGACGATCCCCAAGATGATCCCCGATATTGACCACCAGGAAGATTGGATCATAATCCCAGAACACCAATGAGTTTACCAGTAATCAAACATGGCTGGCCCGGCTGGCTGGAGAATTCCTGATCTGGTTGGTTGTTTGGAACATGGCTTTTATATTGCTTTTATGACTTTCCATTCAGTTGGGAATGGAATGTCATCATCCCAACTGTTACTCACTCAGTCCATCATTTTTCAGAGGGGTAGGGTAGGTCAACCACCAACCAGTGATGTATAGGTGTTTTTTCCACTTATAAACTTGATAAAGCTCCATCTTCTGGGGGAGTTTCCAGCTATGTTCACCCGGACACCCGGAGGGTTACCGTTGCTCAGCAGGTAGCTGTGCGTTGCATGGTGGTAGCGCCTTGGCTCGATGGTTCATGGAGAAGCTGGTCAAAAGCATGGCTCGATTTTAACCAAAGACATGGCCAAAAACAGTTTTCATTGGATTGGTTTAAGGGAAAATTTACAGGAACCCCCTATATTTAACGGTAAAAACCATGGTTTCCTGTAAATTTTCCCTTGAACCAATCCAATGACTGTTTGCTTGATGATCTGGTTGATGATTTGGAAAAAGCAATTCTGGAAAACTGTTTGGTTGATGATCTTTGGTTAATCAATTCAGTTTGGTTGATGATGATCTGGAAAAAAGAATTGATGTTGTGATGTATCCACAATGAAATATCCAGATGTGAGGTATCACTAATTATATCTTTGGCCAGATGTTTCTTCCAGTAATGGAGATCTGGAAATTATGGTTGGTTGATGATGATTACCACTTGTTGATCTTGATGGGGATATAGTTGGGATAGAAATGCTGTGATAATTGCAATTAATGCCATAAAGCAGCCCATTCACCAACCATTTGGGCATCATTTCAATAACATCATCCCAGTCATAGGGGTTTACCCGACGATGAACATTTAGTGGGGATGGTTTGCTATTGATTTTTCATATTAATCCCTATTTTCCATGGGCGGATCCAAGAACTTATGGAAACATCGCCAGTATTTCTGCCATGGCACACATGCAGGGCTTGTGGCAATGTCCGGAGATGTGCTTGAATTCCAGGTGGTACCTATAATCTGTAGATATGGATATGACATGAAAGGACTCGTAACGGGAGCCTTTTCTGCACTCAATTGTACTAGGTTGGTCTATGGGAGCCGTTTCTGCTAGACGAAGGGAAGAGCCCCGCCTGGGAAATCAATAAACCCGGAGTCAATGATGTGGTACAAGTGCCCAGCCCACCCGACGGACCGGACCCCCTGGCCAAGGGCTGGAAAGAACCGATACTGGAAACAAGTGTATAGGAATTTTCAGTTTTGGGATAGCACCTCCCCGTACTGGAAACAAGCGGAAATAAAATGGACAGCGCCAAAGGCATGGAACACGTAGCAGGCTATTGCCGGGTATAGCTTTTTCAGCTTTTGGGCACCTGCCCGTGGTGGAAACATGTCGAGACCTGTGAGCAAGAAGGTGATGAAAGAAACGTACTCCGATTGGCCGGGTTGGTGCCGGCAGGGCCCCAGAGAACAGATTGAAGAATTATTAGAGGATTGAGGGGTGTTTCTGGTGGTGCAGGATTGGTGCTCAGCTTGACCGGGTTTTAGACGTGTGCCCATCTTGCTCAGCAATTTATGCAGCACGTTTTTGGATGTCTATGTGATTTCTCAGCTGTTTCAGGCTCAGATTCATTTTTTTCAATTCAGGGCACCCTCAGCTCCATATCATGTCAGCCATGTCTTCATTCTTTGACTGCAAGGGCTCAGGCCCAGGCAGGCATCATTCTGCTTTTGAGAGACCAATTCCTGAGATGGTACTGGACCGCATGCGGCGGAATGTGTTGATCACCACGCCCTGCCCGAAAACAGCCCAGCTGCACAGCAAATCTCGGCACATGGTTATTGCGGGTCCTTGGGGCTGTCCCATTTATAACTGGGCTTTCGGCTCGTATGTGGGCTTCGGCCGGGCAGGGTTGCATGGGTGGCGGAGGGTGAACCCCCTTACGGCACGTACGTCGGCTTCAGCTCTGGGCAGAACATCTTGCAAAAAAGGCCTGGCTGCCCTCTGCATGGCTGAGGGTGAACCTCCTTACGGCTCGTACGTGGACTTTGGCTCCGACCCAAACATCTTGCAAAAATGGCCTATAGGATCCTATAGGCCTATAGGGCTGCATGGGTGGCGGAGAACCAGCCTCAGAAACGATAATCAGCTATTTTCGTCGTGGGGTGATCCCGGTACTGCCAGATCCCATGGTTTTACTATTTCGCGATTGTATGACGAACAAATTAGTGGGAATTATCTGATTTTTTTGTCGGCATCATAGAGGCTTTACATCCTAGAAATTGGATGAAGGTACAGGATTTGGGATTTTGTGAAAAACAAGCGTTTGACATGTTTACAGGGTTTCTCGTGATACCAGCACTTTTTTTTAGTAATTGGAAATTTTGAGGCTTTATGCGGACTGGATGGTTCAAGGGAAGCTTCATCGGACATTTTTATCGGAATTTGGTTACTGATTAGGAAGTATTCGGCAGTATGTGAAATTTTACAGGACATCAGGCCCAGAAGCGTGGATGTCTAGTTTCCGTGCAAGTGTTTCTATTGTCTTTCACGGCTCATCTTAATTTCCCACTGGTCAACTCCAACTGTCTATGCCAAGGCAGCAGTATTTCGCTTTGAAGACCCAGCAGCTGGTTCTGTTTCCTGTTCCAAATTCAAAGCTGCAAGCACCTTCTTAATCTCTTCTTCTTCCAATGGGCTTTATTTTTTCATCACTCTTAGATGAGATTCGACAGATTTCTTCATATCTCGAAGCGGAGCCATCAAGATTCTGATCGTCAGATCTTGCGCATCTGCAAAATCATCGTCACATTTTTCCGTCAAGTTTATTTTTTCTCGTGGCCCAGCTTGATCATTGCTTGCTTTAATTTAGAACTTGCCAGCACTCCGTCTTGAGCTATTTACAGAAAATCCCACAGCAAATCAGTTGATTGTGCCATCCGAGAAGGATGAGGGGCTCTGGGATGCCTGAGCTTAGCGTCCAAGTCCCAATCCAAAGCAAGTCACCAATCATGGGATCGGGAGCCAAACGATTTGAAGAAGAGCCCGTGGCTTCAGGAGACTGTGGATGTTTCCCTTGCCTTGTTCTAGTGTGAATCCTGCTTCTTGATCATGTATGATTGCGACATGTAATCAAAATGAAAGATGTTAGTTAAACAAACGCGAGCCAGATGAGATGTTACCTAGACATAATGAAAACAAGAAGCAAAAACATATCACTTAGACATCATATTTCATCTTATACACTGCTACTGAAACATTCCATTTCATCCAAGAAAGTTGGCCTGCACACACACACACCATTACTTACAACATTTTGCTACTTGAACACAGGAAGCAAAAATATATTACTTAGACATTACATTGTTTTTTGCAATGCTACTTAAACACCTCAGTTCACCCCACAAAAAATACCTACACATCCCATGCCATCCAACAAGCATATTTCACATGCAAAGCATACCTCACTCAAATAAAACAAAAAAAACATTAAGTGGCACCATTCCCAAACACAAAAATCCAAACAATATTTTTTACAAAAGGGCAAATGAAAAACAGAAAGACAATTAATAAAACCAGTGCTTTAAGTCAAAAAAACATAGTTAATTCTAAGAATTTCTTTCCAATTAGCTAAAGACATAAGTTGTGGATAGGTTGTAGGTTTCAAAAATAACTGCTAGTCAGAAGCTTGTACGTTAACTATTAGGCAGAAAATAGTCTTTCCTGGTATTAGGGGGCGCTCACAGGGAGTGCAAGCTAGAACAAGAGTTGCTTGACATGGGTGCAACAAAGATCCCGGAGTTTCCCAGCACGGTTGTTTTCCCATCTTATGGTCATCTAGCACTAGTGGTGCATGCGGATGATTTTGTATTGAGCGGTGATAGTTCTTATCATGACGGGTTCTGGAGAAAGCTTTCAAAGAGGATCATGTTAGACGATTTCGGGGATCTTCGACGGTTCCTAGAGCGACATCACTCTAGGATAAAATGCAAAGGCCAAGAATTCTTCGCTTTTGACATGAGGGCTTACGCAGGGAGCATCGTCAACGACTACAGCCGGGTCATGCTAAGCTCAAGAAGGTTCTCGCTCCTTTTCCTTCCAAGACCGTTGTGATCGAGGACACGCCAGCCAGAGGTCATCTCGCTGAGTCACCGAGCTCAATTCTCATGAAGCTCATGTGGCTGGCGAGGCTTGCTAGACCAGACATGTTGCAGGTGACGGCGTGGTTGGCTGATCTTCATCATTGAATTGTATTGTGATGCTGATTTCTGTGGGGATGATGATCATGCCTACTCTACGTCTGGCGGTTGGATTCAGTTGAGTGGCCAAGGCACTCATTTCCAATAGCATGGATGTCCAAGATCCACAACGGAAGCTGAAACAGCGGCAATGGCCACCACACTCTTTGATGATGGGGTACCACTGGTAGAATTGTTCTCTGATCTTTTCAGAGGTCGGTTGGACTGCTGAACCGTGAGGACAAGGAGGCAACTGCGAAGGTAGTGTCAGCAGGTTACTCAGAGCGACTGAGGCACATGAAGCGGACTCACTGCATCAACCTAGGCAGTCACAAGGAGGAGCTTGACAAGGAAGGCTGACATGTTCACCAAGGGGCTAGCTAGATCTCCGGGGCCCTGCATTAGACTCGTACAACCAACGCTGGGTTGAAGGTGCAGGAAAGTCTTGAGGAATCCCTGCGACCGGTTTACCCTGAGTCACAGCCGGTGCCAGCACCCACTGCGGGAAAAGCGAAGACCAAAGGCCACAGTGAAGAAACGATACAAGAGCAAGGCACCTCGTATCCTTCCGTATCAAAGAGCTCCTGATGACCAAGGTGATGTCACATGAACGAGGGCCGGTGTCATGGGAGAGGGGCAGTTGAAAATATTTGTATAACCCCTTTTCAGCACATGCATGGTCATATATGGTTGCCCCATGACGTGTGAAGTGTGCAATATGCCATGGCTTTTGCAACACGTCCAGCTAATAGGTCCCCAAAGACTGTTGGGGACCTTTCGCCAGCACAGGTTTGACTGTATAGTTCTCCATGTTGTCGTACTCTCTTTTTGCTAAGACTTGCTGACTTGCTGTCTCGAATGTGTTCAAGCAACCTGAAGCCTTAGCCCACCGCGCAACATGGCGGGGCTCTTGGGTGAGTGGCATTGGCTGTTGGCATTCGTGCCGTACGCACAGCCTGGTGATGCTCAACCTGGGCATGCCGATATGGAAGCCGCAGGCGCCATACAGGGACCTGGGATGTGCACCTTGCATATTAATTGATGTGTGAATTATTTTTATGCACATCTTTTCAATGTGTGTATTTCCATAGGCACTTGCATACCCTGAGGGCTGGTGATGTACCACAACCCATGCATGCAGATTTTCAGGTTTCAGGTGTTTGGCAACTAGGAATTAGTCTTTCAATAGGTATTCGTCCTACCTATTCTCTCATCCTGAAATCGGGGGTGGTCATGAACCAATACTTGGCCAACAATGTTTGGCTCAAGGTGCCCGCAAAAGGTGTGTATTTTGTACATCTAATCCGCACCACTCACACAGCGAGTTTCAATCATATATTCCTGGGATTCCTGGTGCGTCATCTTGCGATCAATGAGTTTTTGCCAGATTTTTGTTTATGGTTGTCTGTTTGTTTTTCCGACCTTCGTGTTTCCGGCCCCTAAGGATTGGTTGTCGCGAAGAGTGGTGACTTGCGGTGAGCGAATGTCACTCTGGAGTCTTGGCCAATGCCCAATGTGGATAGACCGACTGGGGACGGAGGGTTTGTGAGAAAAAATGTTGAAAATTATAGTAAACCTACATCATTTCATTTGATGTTTTATCATCACTTTCCCATCAAAGGGCCAGTTTTGAAGTATGAAATGGTATGAACCATTCTCAGACAGACCATAGTTGTTTAGTAATCCATGTATAATTGCGGTTTATCCCGCGGACGAATATTAAACATTATCCACTTATTTACTGGGATGCACATCCGAATATGTTGTTTTTTGTTTGCCATCAATGTGTGTCTTGACCCATAGCCAGACTGGAAGTTCATCAGGTCGGTGGGAACTGCCAGACATGATGGGAATTTTTGCTTAGATGGGCCACGGGAGTAGTCAACTGGCTATAGTAGCTGGGATATACCTGGATATTTTTCATGGGTTATAAGCCGTTCAGCAACCCAGTTTCTAACCAGCCAACTCATCCCATGGCCCATCTAAGTATGGGAATCGATGCAAGGACTGTGGATGCCTTGTCCAAAGTTCGAGACTTTGACCTAGGCCGGGAAGGATCTAGGTTTGTGAAATGGAGACTGGGCCACCATGACGCGGCTATATCCCAACCTAGACCATTCAGCCACAAATTTTGAGTTGGTTGCTAAGTCACCATTCCATACAATATCATGTATAACTGTATAACCATCAATCTGGTTGATTTTTGGGATGTTGACCATAAAATCAAGCATCAAATGTCCAGCTATCACATCTCTGCATCAGTATATGACATCATTGGATCATCACCAACCAGTCACAACGGGGTGTTATGGGGACTCAACCAGCCCCCTCAAAGATGATCCCCAAAACAACAGGTTTGATGGTTTAGTGACGATTTGTTGTGAAGTAGACATGGTGTTAAATGGAGAGTTACCCAGCAAAAAACCGAGTGATGTTAGCAAAGCAATAATTAAAAAACACCATGATTTTGATGGTTTATACCACCTGTTGCTTTGCCAAAATTAAAATATATTCCAACCTGGCAACGGGAACTGTACCATTTACCGATGATTTTCCCAGCTATACGCATCCACTTATATATAGTGTATTTTCCAATTGAAACCCGCGTTTTTAGATGTTTCTCCTATTAAAACACCATTTATAGTGGATTTTCCCATATTTTCCCATATTCTATGTGATTTTCCCATATTTATCGGGCATTCTCCACCTGAATTCAGGGCTGAATTCAGGTGCGGTTGGAGAAGTTTCCGCGGTCGCACTGCAGTGGCCGCGATGCGTTTCCGCCGGCAAAGGGCTCAAGCGACTCGGAGGTGTTCAGGAACCGGATTTTTTTAAAGGATGATATCATATCAATGGGAGTAAAAAACTGTAAAATGGATTTTAAAATCATCATTGAAGGTTGAATGAGGATTTTCCATGGGATTTTCATGGTGATTTCATGGGATTATCCCTGTGGTAAACTAACAGATTGCGAACTTGAACGCGGACCATTTAGTTCGTTGATTTAGCGAAAAAAATGGGTGGATTTTCCATAGCAAAATGCTAGTTTACCAGCGTGTATCATGGGGTTTTTAACAGAACAACACCTACATTGGGATGTATATGGATGTTATTGGGATTTAATGGGATTTTTCATGGGGAATTGAATGTGATGTTTATTGGAATTTTCACAAACTTAAGAATGCATCCCAGATCGTAGGGTATTAGTTTGTAGGGGTTTGTCCGTTCATGATTTTCAGGAATTCCTACCTGATCTCAGAAATGCCTAGGTGATTTGAAAATGACATAGGCATTTCTGAAATTTAGGTAGGCTAATCTGAAATTTGGTAGACTAATTTGTTGTCCAGAACGTTGTGCAAACAAATGT
>Ga0126342_10000988_pt1 | contig 36881 bp, 34 predicted proteins | sample Cyp1metagenome_FD_92528 | JGI IMG/M metagenome (GOLD analysis project Ga0126342, IMG submission 92528) | Coral microbial communities from Lord Howe Island, Old Settlement Bay, Australia - Cyphastrea 1 metagenome | ecosystem: Host-associated > Invertebrates > Cnidaria > Coral ... | reverse complement strand
CTTTCCCTGACAAGGAAGATCCCACCAACCTGTTTCCCAAAGGCAGAAGGCTTGCGGGGCAGGGACGAAGGGACAGACGGACCTGGTCTCGGGTCTCCAATCCACGCACCCGAGAGGAACCAGGAGGAACAGACTCAGGCACACTAGACACCAGCTCAAACTCAGACGGCTCAGCACCCTTGGGAGAGAAAGCAGCGACGTGGCTAAGAAGTTGAGCGGCCAGGCCGGAGGAGGCAGCAGGTCCAGAGATGCACACCTTAAGTCCACAAGGGAGGGTCAAGGAAAGGTCAACTGTGGCGCTCTCTGTGGAAGGGACCCTGCTCATGCAGGTAGGAGGACAGAACCTTGGACCTTGACACCGCAGTAGGGGCACGAGCAGACGGGGCACACGAAGCAGGCCAGACCGAAAATCCAACACCCAAAAGCCACCAAATTCCAACCAAGGCAGTCAGGACACCGAGGAGCCAGCCAAGGAGGAAAAGGAAGAGGCACAGCCCAAGGGACGGGGGGGTGCAGTAAAAAGGGCAGCCCAGACCTCACAGGTTACTAGACAAGCCCTCAACAACCAATCCAAGCAGAGCACGGGGGGACATGGGCTTGAGCCCCAGCAACAGTGAAGTTGGTTACCTATTTTCATATATATATATATACATATATATATATATGAATAAGAATAAGACAAAGAAAATAACCAAATTTATCTATCAACCATAGTCTCTTTTGCCACGTACATGTCCAGTCCATGCGCTGAAAACATTTAATACCACTCCATCACTCCATCGACCTCATGCTTTCAATTTGCAAGGAATCGTCAAATCCACATCAGGCAAAGATGCGTTGGAGTTGCACAAAGGATCGGGTTGGGTGCACTGAAAACACACGAAAACCATCGAAAACCATCGAAAACCTACCAAACCATATCAAGCCTCCACATCAGCGCCTTGCCAGAAGCGTAATGCCACAGGCACAATCAATGTTTCAATCTCAACATGTGAGGAATGGGAAGTAAGATATAATATTATATGATATAATACTGGTTGAATCATGTTGGATGTCTCCATTGATGAAGTTTCTGAAATGTCCAAGTGGACTATCTCTTTTTCCCCATCACTAAATTCACTGTCCAAGTCTTCGAAGCTGGTCATCTCTCGTTTCTGACCTCCTCCTCGCACCAGCTGTGCCCCCCGGAGTCGTCGGAGCTCTAATTCTTTGCTCATGCGCTTGTCTCTGCTCTCGGTCGCACGGTTGGATTTCCAAATGATGAAGGCCTCAACGAGAATTAGGAGCATCAAGAAGCTTGTGTCATTGAAAGCTCGATTGTCTGGAATTCAAGCAGCCAAGCTGCATATGAAGAGAAAATAAGGAGAGCTGCAAACAGCGGCTGCCAGATCACCAACTGGTCAGATACCTTTGCTCAGCATCAAAGCCCGCGAGAGTCCATTTGTTACAATTCTGATCATTTCTGATGCATGCCATATCTCAGAAGTGTGACTCGTGCTCTCTGCTTTTGCTGTGCTTCTGGCTGGAGTGCGAGCAAACGCGGGAGGAAGGCTCCGAAGTTGCACTTGTCGACGCACATGCGACCGGACTGCCTTGACTCCACATTGCCGTGCCTTCAAATCCTGCCACCACCCTCTGTCACGTCACCCTGCCTTCAAATGAAAGCCAGCTGAAAAGCACGCCGCCTAAGCATCTAGATACTTCACAATGTGTCAGATGTGTCAGATGTGTCAGATGTGTCAGATATGTCAGGATGCAAATGCTTCGCAACTGCACGATGCACTGTGACTGCCACGAAAATAAGGCTCCAACCGAACTGGATGCGACCGCGATCAAGGCTCTGGAGCTGCGACCATGGGGCGGCACAAGCATCAGCCTGGAAAGCCCTAGAAAACCTCCATGATCTGACGCCCAAGTTTGGTATGACGGTATGACTCAGAACTTGTTCTTTACTTCGGATATTCTTGGTGAGCAAAAGCTTGTGCATTGTGTATTTGGGCTGCAATAGAGAAATGGTGCAAGCGGCATACCATCGTATTGCTGGCACGCAGTGCATCGACGCTGGATTTACAGATTCTGCGGTTGTTCAATATGGTGCAGCTTGAGCAAAAACCGAGAGAATGCAATGATATAGCACATAAAGCCGGTTCGGCCAGCGCGTTTAGGTGGGCATCTGTTCCATTCAGCAACTGCAACTTGAGTTGACCAAAAAAGACATTTAAAAAAGTCAAGGGTACCAGGGCTGCTGACGGAGTTGACATATGGTCCAAAGCCGATGGCACAGCCAGGCCTGGATGGCTTGAGTTCGAGTGCTTTCTTGTAGTGCTGCAAGGCACCAAACTTCAGAATCCAGGCACTATAGAATTGTATTTCCTAGCTTAGGGAAGTCTTCCACACATAAATGGAAAGCCAATCTCACAAAGCAAGCACTGAGCTGTTGACAATCGACCACAGAGGTCTTGCATGGCTGTGCCGCTAAGATCTTCCTTTCAGCTCCAGTGTATAAGGAATCCATGGAAATCCAATTCTTTAGTGACCTTCAGTGAGGCATTGGTCAAGTGTCAAAGGTTGATGTCCTGCGATGTCATGATGGACTCGTTGATTGATGTGAGGCGTGTCCTTGCAAGTTCCAACCTGACACGCCAAGTCACCGAAGCCATCGGCACTTGATGTCACTTCCACGGCCCTACCGGGTGAGGCAGGTAAGGCGCTTGCAGTCTGAGTCGAGCATCCGGGTACTTTGCCAAGATGGGGACCATCACCTGCACTGTCAGGCACACCACTAGCTGGTAACTACCTACAGGACCTACAGCAAACCACCATGGCTTCCCGGGACCTCAGGTGACGATGCAATGAACAATAACAAAACAATAACAAAACACACCAGCTTCAGCAGCTTCAGCCGTCTTTGCTCTGGTCTTTCCACAGTTTGACCTCTCAACTCCTGGCCTGACGAGAAAGCTTCATGCATTGACAAGCTGTGGCAGTCTGCACAGTCGCAGTCCGACGCTCAAGCCTGGCATGAAGCTGAAAGGTTGTCCACATATGACAATCTATGGATAGTGAAGAAGGAATCCCTGAGTTCAGTGGTGTCTCTGAAATGGAAATGATGCCACGACAACGCTTCCACTGCTTGAGGCTTCTTTTGCAGATGCCACACAGTTCTTCGACCAGAAGGTTGTCAGAAATTGTAGGTAGTTGGCTCTTGGCACATGTAGACACTCTGAACTAAGAGCTGATGTAGGCACCGTGTTTCTCCTCCATTTGGATGGCAATGCAGTGTTCAGCACTCTCTGTGAACACTACACCCACTGCCCCCTCCAGCTCACAGAAACAGTGCATGTAATTGCGCTGAAGAGGCAAGTCCAAAACACCAATCTCTCCAATCACGTCGTTTTCGATCCTCACAAGCCACGCTGAAGAACATGACAAGACATGACAAGACAACAATCTTCGCTTTGAAATGTCCTCCCCAAGAGCTGGCCACAAGAGTAAACTTCACAGGATCCACCTTGGAAACCGTTGGAATCCGTTGGAATCCGTTGGAATCCAGTACACTCAGAACACAGCTGATAAACTCAGACATTCAAAGCTGAGGTTGCTGTGTTTCATCATGTTTCATCATTGGTTGCATCAAGACAAAGCGGTGCTGTCAGATGCTCTTCCAGCTCCCCAGCTCCCCAGCTCCCTCGGGACAAGTGACGCAGGAGGATGTACATTTCCTCACAGTTGATATCGCCTTCCTGCCATCTCTGCCACTTCAAAACGACACATGATGCATTCTGGACTCCTGTGGACTCCTGTGGACTCCTGGACCAAAATGATGAAAGATGAAAGTTGATGAAAGCACTTGATATCGCTTATCACTGGCTCACCTTCATGAGGACTGTCCCAGGCTTGTACCAATATGTGGACCTTAGGAGCACGCAATGCCGCAAGGTGCCAGCTTTGGGGCTTTGAGTAGGCCAGGTGTCGAGCGTATTCATTGCAAGCTCTGCCACCTGAGCGAACAAGATGCATAAAGAGTGCAGACCGTGACTTGGAATCGAAAAGCATGGCCTGCTGTTGCCCATCCCTTTGTGCGAAAATCATGAAACCAGCTCAAGCAGCCAGAATTTACAGTGAGACAGACACATTCGGTAAAGAGAAAATTATCAAATTTGAAGCATTGCGGCATTGCGGTAAAAAAACTGAATAATGTCAGATGGTGATCAATTCTTGCAGCTTGGACTGTTCCTGAGCACCCAGCAAACTCGTGCATGGCATCACTAGGATCGGAGAAGAATGGCACTGATTTTAAGGCATCGCACTGAGTAGCCTGGATCAAGTTTCACGTTCGTTTCACGTTTGTTTCACGTTTGTTTCACGTTCGTTTCACGTTCATCATTTTCAGTTTTTCATGGCAATCTGTGAAGAAAAAAAGGTCGAGCTCTTAGATTTGAGGCCTGCTGCTCCAGATTGATGTCATCTTTCACATCAATCAACTTTCCTTCAAGTGAGGTTCTGGTATCATCTCCGGATTTTCAGAGCTTTGCAGTTTGAAATCAGGCCTAGTTCCATCAGTTTGTGCTTCATCTCTCTCTGAAACCTGCCCGACAAAGCAAAGGACCGCAACGACGCAGACAAAGCAGAGAACCGCGACGACACATCAAGGGTTGCTCATGATATGGCATAGCTATGGATGCTAGGGAGCTGGCTTTCGTTTCTCCCATGGGTATTTCCTGGCAGGAGCAAAAATCCACCACTTAAGAATCCAGAGCGACTGAAGATATCAGTACATCAGTTTACCAACAGCTGAATGCAGCCGGGTGACTCTAAAATGGAGTGAAAGCTAAATCTCGAAATGATGGCCACATCACACTTCCTGGGTGAAGTCAACGTGCAGGAGTTTGCCAGCAAAGAGGCGTTATCGATCCAGTCTATTTCCTCTCTGAGAAAATGACGATAGAGATCTGACCGAAGCAGTGCGGCGATTGTCGATGTTGAGCAGGGCAGTCTTGCAAGCAAGCTGAGCTAGACTTTTTATAGCTGCATGCAAGAGAATTTGTCTCGTTCTTGCATGTTTGTGGCTTTCTGCTATGTGACATCTTTGATCAGAAAATGGGGATATGGGAAGAAGTCTGTTCAGCACTTCCGCTGTGAATCCGAAGCGTTCATATTCAGAAGGAAAACCACTCGGTGGCATCGGATCTGTTCCTCAAACCATTGTCTGGCTCCAGTCTTTTTTTCAGCAATGCATTTTTGTCTCTTCTATTGCCCGATTCCCCTTCACTCGATGGAACCTTAACAGCAACGAGAAGTCAGCCAGTCGTCGAAATGACGAGCTGAAAATGGACCAAATCACACAAGATCACCCTCTCAGGCTCCAAAAAACAACGGATGCTGAAGCCAAAAGGGCCAACGTTTCATACACAGAACATTTTGAAAAGAGCCGTGCGTCCTCTTGGGATCTCCAGCATGTGGCACGACGTGGCACGACGTGGCACGACGTGGCACAATTGTTTCTCGGACAAGGTGCAGGATCGTTTTTGCGAAGGAGCTTGAGTAGCTCGAGGGGACAAAGTAAGGTGCCTCGCTGGCAACTATCATGTCCTTAGAGCCACAAGAAAACAAACTAAAACAACTGCAAGTTCAGTCTCAGATTTTGACATCACAAGTTCTCACTGTGTGTGAAGAAGCATAGGGTTCCTTTCAGGACCCAAGTTTCTTGCTATCGATGCGCTCACCTTCTATATAGCATTAGTATTCGTAGAAGGCAGGCAAACCAAGGTTCGATAAGAGCTCTTTGCCATGGAGCGAAGGAAGGGTCCTGCGCAAACACATACACATACACACCTACCTACATACATACATACATACATACCTAGGTAGGTACGTAGGTAGGTAGAGGTCAGGTAGGTCAGGTAGGTCAGCTAGGTCAGGTAGGTCAGGTAGGTCAGGTAGGTCAGGTAGGTCAGGTAGGTCAGGTAGGTATGCATGTATGCATGTATGCATGTATGCATGTATGCATGTATGCATGTATGCATGTATGCATGTGTGCATGTATGCATGTGTGCATGTATGCATGTAGGTAGGTAGGTAGGTATGTAGGTATGTAGGTATGCATGGATGTAGGGATGTAGGGATGTAGGCATGTAGGTATGTAGGTATGTAGGCATGTAGGTATGTACGTGTAGGGATTTAGGCATGTAGGTATGTAGGCATGTAGGCATGTAGGCAGGCAGGCAGGCAGGCAGGTAGGTAGGTAGGTATGTAGGTATGCATGGATGTGTGTATGTAGGTATGTAGGTATGCATGGATGTATGTATGTAGGTATGTAGGTATGCATGGATGTATGTATCTATGTATCTATGTATCTATGTGTATACACTTAAATGAATTTCCTTCATAGTTGTGACCTGTCTCCAATGAGTCAATAAGGCGCAAGAATGATGCTCCCTATGCCCTATTCTGTTGGTCCTGGAACTGAGACACGGGGAGCGCAAGCTCCTTCGCCAAGACCGCTAAATCCTCAGGCTCCTTCGGCCCAAGAATGAGAAAATGTGCAGATATTGTTTATTGCTATAAATTATAAATTGCTATAAATGACCTGTAAAACTGCGTTGGTTTGCCACTGTGCTTCCCAGCTCAACCCAGATCCTGACAGTTGGAAGAGAGAAAAATACGCTCCGGCTTGAAGTCGTACTTCTTCAAGATGTTATGTACATCCTCCACCAATTCAGCTGAGTCCTTGTGCATACTGGTTCCTCAAGCTGACAGTCGAACACTTTATGCGCATGGGTCGCTACCAAAGAGAGATGCTGCTAAAGAATGCTAAAGAGGGATGAAGTAAAAAGAAGTATAAGGTGGAGCAGCTTCTGGTTTCGAAGAGGATGAAACCCGAGATGGACTGCATGGCATTGCATGGCAAGGCTCCATGGCGCCAGTGAACTGCAAGGAAGGAGGCTGGTAATGTTTCCATGAATGAGCGTGCTGCTTTGACAAGCCTCAGATTTAAACAGTTCAAACTTTAGTTCAAACAAATAAAATGTCCCAACTCTGCCTGATGTGGCTGGTAGTCACTGTAGTCATTGAAGCTTGACATTGACCGAGGCACGACTGATTGAATGCCATGTGGAAGGGCCACTGAGTTTGATTGCACTCTCCTTCGTAGACACTGAGATCGGAGAAAACTGAGAAAACTGAGAAAACACGTTTCTTGCATTGGTCAAACATGGTCAAACGATCGTTGATCTATTTCAAGCATTCTGCAAACACGATGCTTCGGGCTCTGAATCCAACAGGCCAATAAATCAAAGGGGCTTGGAGGGAGGACCTCCATTCCTTGGACAGGCTTCGCTCAAAGGAATCCCTTCATATCCCTTCACAACATTTCACAACTATAAAATATTATGAAATATCAAAATGCTAAGATGCCGTGGAACATCGTGGAACATCGTGGAACATCGTGGAACATCGTGGAACATCCAATTGGATGGAACATATGGAACTAATCCAAGGTTCTGTAGCCAGGCAGCTCTTGGTTGTTCCGGGTGTTCAATGCCTCACACTCAAAGCAAGAACCACACGTCACAATGCGCTGCAAAGAAGAGTGAACGAGGTGAGTGTACAGTGTACAGCTGCGACCAAGCTGCAATGACCTGGCAGGAGGGTGTGCAGCTAACAAAGCCATGATTCATTGTGACAACTGTGAAACACATAATGCACTTGATGGATCTTAATGGATATGATATACGCTTATATACGCTTAAACGATTTGAACAAGTTGTTTAACAATCATGTGAGCGTGTCTTTACGATCAGCATTGTGCTTAAAGCATGGGAAGCTGTCACAAACCAGCCTAAGATTGTAAGTTCCCGCAACACCATCATCCAAGCCTGTGCTTTGCTTCTCATGAATGGTTCCATCATTTCCCGCGTCTCCAAGCCTGACACCAAGATTTCACTACAATGATGCATTGGCAACTCAAGTGTTCAACCTGCCAGTTTCTGGTAGCTAAGGTTGTTGCAGCGAAGCTTGCTGTACTTCCAGACATCCCCGAAGATCTCCAACGAGCCGGCAGATGTGAGCGTCTCCCCGGATGAACATTCAATGCCTAGATCGAAAGGTCTGCTCTATGCATCGATTGGCATCCTTTATTCATCGCCTTTAAAGCATATACCGTTCATGTCAAGCGTCTGGATCCATGCATCGACCCTCTTTCAGTTTGCGTATCATTCCTGTGGGCCAAATTGTGAGTAGCATCGTTATTGGCATGCCATATTATCTTAATATTCTTAATTGAAAAAAAACAAGAAGAAAAAAGAATTGAGTTCTCAGAGGACTCAGGGGCACACTATGTCGATTCTTCGCCTCTCTTGGAGACATGTAGAGCAAACGAATGGTCGCATTCATTCGCTGCCGAAACGCAGCATAGGTGATCCAAGTATTGTAGGACTCGAACCTCATTGCGGTGACCCGGCGGTGTATGCTGACAAGTAAAGACCACCAAGCTCCAAGCGCACTTGGTTCGTACAAATTCTCGAACGGCTCAAAGTGCGCTTTCTCATCCTGAAGCAAAGATCTCAAAGTAGAACATAGTCACAGTATGTCACAGTAAACTTCAGTAAACCAATGTTAAACCACCAGGGATTCCCAGGGTATCTCAGGATCTTTGCAACCTCCACCCTCCTGGTACTGATCACCATCTGTGTCGGGAACCCAGAAAGGAGGCCTTCGCATGACCATTCGCATGACCAGCTCATGGACAGCTCTGTCATGTTCTCTCTGATCAAAGCTCTGGGGCGTCAACAGCACTAAAGTACGGCTCAGCCTCGGATTTACATCATAAAACATCGGCAAGAACAAGATGAACAAGGGAGCCCACTGGATTGATCTGGATTGCTTAAAAAGCAGCAAATAGCCTGATAAGCAACGAGACAATGCCTCAAAGGCTCGAATGCGCAAGCTTCAGAGCCGTTTGAAACCAAAGTAGACGTTGGTCACCCAGTCCGTTCCTGCGAGGAAAGGACGCTGCAAACTGCTCACAACTGTTCGTTTCCGTGGCCATGTCCTGTAGTTGAAGCTTGGAAAGAGATAACGTTGCTCGCGACGTTCATTCTGGCAGTTTCCAGAAGCATCGCATACCTCAATCTGGCTGAAAAAATCCGGCAAAGAGCTAAGGACGACAAATGTTTCGTATGGTTCTACACTTCTACCCTCCAAATCAGGGATGCTCTTGCTTTACCAATCCTTATGACCTGCCATTGCAATACAAGGTGCACTTGAGCTCAGGTCCGCTTTGTCGGAGTGACATCCAAGAAAAAGCAAGAAAGGCAGTGCTTGATGAAACCTTGCCAGCGAGGTCGTGTCACAATGTCACAAATGTCAGCCAAGCTGACTCTCTGTGGCTGCATTCAGTCTGACAGAAAGACCCGAGGGTGTAGCATATGTGTCCGATTCCATCAAGAGGACTCAAGGAGTAGAAATAAGATGAAATAAGCTTTTCTGACTATGCCAGGTACAGATGGTGTAGACTGTAGAACAAATTCATGGCAGAACATCTGAGAGTCCATGACTGACTGTCTTTCGTTTCGCAGCTTGTATCTTCTTTTGAAGCAGTACTCAAAAAGAGTTTGAGCCAAAACACTGTTCAGACTGCAGTACTTTCAAGAAGTGAGGCAAGGTGGTAAAGAATGGTAGAGAATGGTAAAGACCCACAACCATAACATGGTGTGTAGTGGATCACAGCTGGCCTCTCCAATGATGGAGCCATCCTTGAGCTTGCAGATGTACCTTCCACCGGCAGTCACCTGCCAAAACACGCGCATTCTGAGGATTCGTCTTAAACTTCCCCGTTTGCCTCCACAATGCCATTGAAGAGAACAAACCTGGGTAGGAAAGTGCTTGCAGTTCTGCTTCCAGGGAAGATCCATGCCGAAGTGCTGACTCAAGTGCTGACTCAAGCGCTGACTCAAAGGTGCGCATCCCTTTTTGCTTCTCAAGCCAGAAGAAATCCGTAATCTTTTCAAAACCTGCCCAAACTATGTGGGACTACCATTGCAAGGGTGTTTTACACCTGCAAAAGAAAGTTGCCAGTCTCCTGGAAACCGGCCCAGTGTGCATCAAACGACTTGATGCCACTCACCGCAGCGACCCCACTCTTTCTATGACTGGGCCACTAGTACTGCACCAATTTCAGACGCTGCTCAGAAGTCAAGCCTTTTTCTTCGAGGAAATCGGCTAAATCATATTTGTTGTCGGCCACTTCATTGAGGTCAGTAGCCCCCATCTCCTCACACCAATCATTGGCTGCTGCAAGGAAATCCTCAAGGTCTCGAGTGGTCATCCACAACTTCAGGCCAGGTACTGCCTCAGTCGCTTCCTCTTTTTGTTCGACAACACCCAAAGATTCCCATTCCTCTTCCTCTTGTTCTTCAATTGGAACTGCTGTAAAACCAAGATTTCTCATGGATGGCGGCAGAAAAACTTTGCCACTCTCCGTTCGCCTACTGCGGCACCACACGGTCTCAGCACCCAACTCATGGCCTTGCGAAATCAAACATCTCAACAACATTTCCTCAGCATATAAACCTTGATCCATACAATCATCTCCTAAGCAAAGATCAATCATCAATTTCTTCCTGTTGCTGTTGTAAAACCACAGGGAAATGGCCGAACCTTTGTCCGTGCCCAGCAAAGATGTACACTGCAATTTCTGGAGCCTGTCAGCATCTGACGGCATCGGATCATCGTCCTTCCGTCTCCGAAACTTTGAGGTCCGTTTCAGTTGCTCTACCAGAGCCTTGAAGCCCAGGACAGTGCCGTTCATGTTCGCCACATCGTTGATGGTGGTATTCACACCATAGCCCAAGTGGCGCCTTGCCTCATTTGCTGTCTTCCAGCGATTGGCCAGGAAATATGCACGAGGCAGATCTTCAGTGAGCTGGAGCTGCTGAAAATCATCTAGCTGCTCCTTCTGAGCTTTCACATCATCTGTGATGTCAACTCGATAGAAAGGCCATTTTTCCAGTGGAGGCACCTTAGGAAGAGGCCTGAATCCATCTTCGTCTATGCCGTCTGACAGGTTGAAAGAAATCTGGCCCCTCAACTCCAGGATCAGACGTTCTCGCTGAGCATCCGTCAAATGGGACGTATCTTCTGGCATTTGTGCATGACAAACCCAATTTCCATCGGGGTCCCTAGATTCATAGCCTCTCTTGCTAAAGCGATATGTGCCAACATCGGTTTCTGGCACCCATTCCGGGACCTTGCCATACTTGACCAAAATATACTTTTGTCCATCAATCCATTTCTCAAGTGCTTGAGAGGGAGGATAGAGCTCTTCATAAGGCGTGTCACTCACGCCACTGTCCATGCTGTCCATGTCGCTTTCAGCTCTTTCACCTTCCACAGAGGCTGTTGCTCTGGTAGACGTGCCACGTGCACCACGTGCACGTCCAACGTCCTGTCGTAGCCTCTGGATGTGTCGCGTCGTAATGACGGCAAGAGCCGATGGGGCAATCTTCCAAACATGGGATGTGGCATCATCTAGTGCCACAGTCTTGCCACGGATTGGATGGATTCGTGGCAATGCACATCCTCCCAAAGGTATTAGCTTCGGGGGTCCGCTGGCTAGCATCTCTAGCTCAAGAATTAAATGAAGAACATTGCAGCAAGATCTGAGCCAATTCAAGGCAGACATGACAAAATGGAGAAACCACACCTCAAAAGATGTTTGTTTAATTTGTTTATCCGTACCTCTCAGCTTGAACAATTTAGTAAAACACACAGAATGTGTCAGTGGAAGAGTGCAGCATCAACGCTCTCTCCGGATCAGAACGCTGGCAGTTCTCCAAGCGCTTTGCATTGAGTCGCCCTTCATCCCCTCTTCCATGAGATAGCGGTTCACTGGATATTCCTGGCTCTCAGATACTGGAATAATCCTGCATAAGGCATGAACCCAGAGTGAGTTGGTACAACTGTAAATCCACACATGTAAAGCACCATAAGATTCTAAACTGCAAAGAAGACACCCTCCGAGTGCAGGCCACGATCAGGTCACGTATGAACCTCAGAAGTGGTTAGCGAGGAAACCGTAAGAAGAATTCAAAATGCCCGAGGCACCAGGGAGGACGCTACTAAGATTTTACCAGGATGGTACCAGGATGGCATGAGTATCTGGTATCAACAGTCGAATCAAAAGTGACGACGTGTGCAAATTTCTGTGTGCAACCTAGGCACTCCTCATGCGTGTCCCGAAAGACTTTGCTTCTGGACAACAACTCCTCGACGCATGCTACATCTTTCACGTCTTTAACATTCTTCAACTCTACATTCACATGAGTTGCATGAGACTGTAGATATCTGTAGATTGAATACGTGTGCAAGCAGCACGCTTGGCATGCAAATGAAGTTTTCTGCGATATAACAGCAAGAGCGTCCAGCATGGATTTCGCGAACAGGGGATCGATGTCCCTCTGCTCAGAAACATAGCGCTTGCCGACCTGAAGAAGATGCAAAGCTTTGACACAGTCTGATAAACTTGAAGTGACACAGGCATGCAGGTCAAAAAACTGGCCTGCACAAGCATTCTGAACTATAAAGTCAGAAAGGCGTCCACATCCATGTTCTAAGGCTGTACTGAGCAGTTTCCCATGTTTGGTGGTTTGGTACATGAGAATGTGCCAAGCTGTGTGGTCGGTGATTATGCTCGCGATGCAGACCTGCATGCGTTGTTCTCAATGTTCCTGATCAATTCTTGTCTCCATGCTCTAGTGTAGCTGAAGCCAGAAAATGAAAGCTCCGGCGCGCAAAGTGTATGGTAGTCGTTCCCATGGCATAGTCTCTAGGACTGTAGCACAGGATGGTTCACTTAAAAGACTTAGACTTAAAACATACAAAGTGGGTCACTGTGCCAAATGGATCTCAGAGCAGATCCAAATGGCAAGTATCAAATGTTGGGGCTTGCATGGGATTGCAATGGACCTTGAACTGTGCGGGATCCCGATGCTAAAACTTGGAATAGAAAGGGAAGGACCTGGGAAGGGCATACCCGCATGTTAGCGAGACACCCTTGGTGTCAAAATATCCATGAAGGCTGGCCCTGCTGCCTCACTGGTTTGAATTGGCCTTTGAAAAAATCTTACCTTCCAAAAGCTTCCTGATGTGGTTTGCTTGCCACAACAGCACCTACAGTAGTCAGGTGGTATCCTTTCCAGCCTGATAAACCATCACAGAGCCTGGAAAATCCACTGCAAATCCACTTCCTATGGCACGCACGGATTTGCAACTGGCCAGGAGCTCAGCCAATGGTCCTTGTGGACAAAGTTGTACAATTCACAATATGTTGCACAACCCTGCCATAGGGCCATGGCTCCTGATCTCCCCCCAGGCTGCATCTTTTCTAAGCGAAACGATCAGAGGCTGCTGGGCTCAAATGCCTCAGTGGCCTTCAGCTAAGGACTCCCAAGAAACTCTAAACACTAAACGCACCGCGAAGGCGATGCTACGAACTGGAAGAACTTTGAGAACTCTAAACATGCAAGGCCTTCAGGAATCTCAATGGCTAATTTTGGCATAATGTGTGTATATATATATTATGGCAGTTTTGGCGGCATATGGCCGATGATGTCTTCATAATGGCTATGCTACCTCTTGACTTCGTTCTTGTAAAACTCCTCACCTAAGTTCAAACTATTCCCGAAGTCATTTGCGCACCCTACGTGAACGGACAGATTCAAGAAAGTCCTTTTGACTCACAATACATTTGCGGCTCCTCAAGCTGTGGATGAAGGCATTGAAATCTTTCGATCCTTTGCTCAACACTTCTGAATTGCCAACGCAGATGAGGCCATACTTGGCCCTTGTAATGGCCACATTCAGCACCCGGAAGTTCTTCAGAATGCCTAGGCTTTCCTCGTACATCTCCTCAGCACCAAATGGCAGACTTGAAAACAAGCGTCCCAATCCCCACCTGCCCAGCGCCGGGCTCAGTGAACGGTTCGATCTGCAATCAAAGCTGCTGCGTCCATATGTGTCTCTTCAACTCTATCCAACTTAGCAGGTTTAGCAGACTTAGAAAACTTAGCGGCATCCCCAAACGAACATGGCCCACCCTCCGAATCCTGCAGCGCGACGGAGTCCCCGGGTGTCTTTGCCACGGAGGTGACTACGTCCTGGTCCGCGTCAATGCTCCTCACGAAGCTCACGATGATGTACTCCCGCTCCGAGCCCTGAAGAGCGTGCACGGTGCCCACCAAAATGGATGCAGACATAGAACCAATTTCTCGGTCTCGCTCCAACCTGCAAAAAAATGGAGTGCTTGAATGTAATTGGGTCGCTCAAAGACACTCTTTGCTTGGGCTGCTTGCCCAGTCATCAAACAATCTATAACACTGGACAAGATGGATTCAAATGGCACATTTTATGTTCTGTACAACCTGCCATGCTTGCCATACATTCACAGTCTTCTGAACCTTTTGATTGGAGCTCGGGCCAACCCCCTCCTATGACTTTGACTGATCACAGCGTTTCCAAAAGCTATGGGGATGCAATGACTTAAATCGAGATGCTGGAACTTATGCCGCTTGTGGGCACGCAAACTTAGCCCAACGAACATGAAGCTCAGCCAAAACAGGCCCTGCGCGCTATTGGAGCTATCACCCTGCCTGGCACGAATCTCATGCTGTTGGGCCTTGTAAGGAGTGATCACTGCGATGTCTCGTGGTGCACAGTTCTGTCGAAGCAGGGCTGCACATGCAGCGACCACAGCTCGAGCCTCTCCCTCGTTTTTCAAGGAAACCTGAAGGGGTGGCCAACGAAAACGAGTTTGTGCAAGAGCCGGGTTCTGCAGACAAGTGCTCAGAACAAATAAGGGACTGCTCGGCAAGCGACATGAACATAGGTGGTGTTGCACACCACTTCAGCCATTTCAAACATGTTTCATAAAAACAGCAAGTGCACCAACAAGTGGAGAGAAAATCAATCAACGTGACACTGCATCCAATTCTCGAGAACACAAAATGATTTTGCTGCTCACACCATCTTACGCTAGTAAGGTGAGGTGAGCCAGGTGAGGGTTCCATTCCTAGGCAACACGGCACCAGTGTAATGATTTCTGTATCTGCAACTCAAGTTGGTTTGCCAGTCATACACAGCCAGGCTCAAAAAAAATGGAGGATGTTAATCCAGATCGTTGAGCATCTGCAATTTACTATCTAACATATCTGTACATATCTATACATATCCAACATGTCGCCTTAGATATGAACCCCCAGAAAAGCCATGAAAGCCGCGGGTTCCAGGCCTTGCTCTCCATCAAGGCCGCATCACAGGCACGAGTTTCTGGCGAGACACCCATGGACTGCGGCGTTTGGCAATCGATGAAACGCCGATGATCCTGTCTCAAGAAATCTCAATAGCAGATATAGCAAGTGAGCATCAATTCATTGCTTGTTTCATTGGTGTGCGTGCGCATCTACAGTAAGTGCTCATGTCGGACTGTACATTGCTGAAGGAGTGATATACAATTCCCATCAATTTCCTGACATGAGTTTCTGCACAAATAATTTGGGCACCATCCCGGCCGGTTCCTTCTTCTGGGGCCAGATGCAATTCAGTTTCGGGCGATGTGTAAACGACACCTGATCTTCCAGCATCGACTCGTAAAACTGCGAGGAGGGAAAGCTCCGGATGGATGGATGCATGCGGTACCTCAGCCCATGACGGGTGCGAACACATCCCTGACATATCTGACATATCCCCTTCTGCTTGGGTTGAATATGAATGATATGATTTAATGTTTGACAAACTAAGTCCTTGGACCCGTTCGGACTCAGCAAACTGAATCAACTCTATATATGTTTGCAAGAAATGAACATTCACCAAAACCAGGTCTATGGTCTGTGGTATTTGCGGAATGCCCCAAAGGCTAACTTTCCAGATATATTTCCAGTAGAGGGTTGCTTCAGCTTGTTTACCACCACAAACTACCATGTACAAGAAACAATAATAACTGCAAGTTCCTCTCGCACATCACAGACAGCATTGTTTCATTCTTCTGCATCTAGGTTTGAAAATGTGTGAAATCAAAACGAGGTCATCTCCCCTTCATCCCGAACCATGGATCAACTGTCACCTTCGGGAAGCCTTCGGGGCCGATCACAGATCAATCGCCATGTGCACCCAAAGTTGCTGCATGTTGAGCATGGTGCTCGCTGATGAGCGCCGAGGGTTTTGGTAGATCCTCTCCAGAAATGGGGTTTCCAAAGCACTGACATAAGGGGCACATAAGTTGTTCTCTGTCACCACAGGGCCTGGCAGGGTCCAGCTTCTGGCAGCACAGAAGTACAAGGGTGTAAGGCAACCACTGGCTCACCCCAGGGAGAATTTTGATCCAGACTTCAAAGTTGTGAGGACATGGTATCTATACGGTATACGTTTTTATACTGCATCGAGACTTGAACAACCCAAAGACTCTTGAAGTATCAAGTCGAACCTGACCATCCTGAAATATCCTGAAATATCCTGAAATATCCTGAAATATCCTCAACCAGGCCTAGCTGTTTGTGATCTCCCACCACGATGACGCGGCAGCTGGCTGATGTGGCCGGTAGGACGATGTCCGGTTCGCTGGCCTGCGCCGCTTCATCGATGACGATGCTGTCAAAGCTCACTGGGCGAAGCACGTGAGGCGGGTTGCCCTTCACCAGAGCGTTGTGGAGATAAGCCTCAGCAAGTTATGCTGCAAGTTATGCTGCAATTATGCTCAATGATGACTCATCAAGTTACTCACCCAAGGCCGTTTGGATGACCTAACTGAATTATAGCCCATGCCCATGTGGATGTGGATGTGTGGTCCCTCAGCTATGCCCGATTTCCAACAAAATCTCACCAACTTGAGATTTTTCTTGCCGGAATGACTCAACAACTCCTCAATTTGGGAGAACAACTTCAGCTTCAGTTTGGAAGCTGTCGTACAGGTGCTGACAACGATTCGGCTATCGCGGAGGACTTGCACCTCTACCTCTTCGTAGCATCTGTCAAAGGCTTCCTGACTCTGCGATAGAAAAGACTTCACCTCAGCCAAACTTGCAAAATGATCTGATGCAAAGGACAAGTGTGCCACCACTGTTGTACCTTTCAATTCTCAACCATCTGCAGTTGGCTTCGCAAACCTAAGAACTCAGTTACAAATCAGGTCTATTGGCACAAGCCTCCGGAGACCATGGACAGCCTTCCTCAACCAAATCTAAAGCCTCTTGGACTTGATACAGAAAGTATCTAATTGTCAACTTAGTAATTAGCAATAAGATGCACACTAGTCATTAGTCAATATAAGTCCAAGCTATGCACAGAATTGTTGCAAACAAAATCGGAAGATTTTGCACCAAAGGTAGCCATTTTCACCAATATCTTTCCGGCCTTGGGCGATTCGCTCGCCTTCCAGTGCAGTGCATGCTCTTCGAGGTGTGGCTGAATCCAAAAGCTGCGCTCGCAGTTTGTCGTCCTCAGATTCCACAAGTCATGGCCTGTTACTCATAATATATATATGTATATATATTATTATATATATATATACATACCTACATACAAACATTGCATTACGTTACGTTGCGTTACATTACGTTACGTTACGTTACATTACATTGCATTACATACAGACATACATACGTACTTATATGATCATATATGTACGTAATTTTAATTATATGTACAATGTATATGTCATTTTGCATGCTAACATTTGCCCTGCCTGAAACTTCATGAAACTTATGCTTTTCCTGAATAAGAAAATGTTCCAAGCAAAGTCAAAGGATCCCACCCTTGTACATGCTTCCATGATATCTTTCAATGAACCTGGAATATACTCTGGTCACGTAGTGGGGCGGTGTACCGGCACTCAGCAATCGATCTAGAATGTGGTCCGCTGCGTTGTTGGATGGCGCGCAGACCAAGATTCGGCCTTCCCCTCAGCTAGAATAGGTTGACTTTGCACATTGACACAATTCACAACCCAACAAGCTACCTGGAGCAGCTACCTGGTGATCCAAATACATGAAACTCATGAAACTGACTCTCATGTTAAACAGAAGGTATTATTTTTTCATGATTTTTCATGTTTCGTCTGTTTTTTATCCCAATCTGCCTCGCTTCCGCTGTCTTGAGGCGGACACAAGAGCTGCCACACACTGCACCAGGAAGGACGTCTTGCCAGTCCCTGGCGGTCCTTGAACCATCGAGAAGGCCCGCTGCAAGCCTCGTTGAACCGCCAGCTCTTGCCTCTCGTTCATGTCGTTGCTGCAGGCCGAGTGCATGGCAGACTTCACCTGGTGACCAGAGCTAAGATAGGCACATGTTGGCACAGGATGACAGAACTCTCAAGTAGCATAGACGGCATAGACTGTCTAAAGATGTTTGAACCATCCACATCCATCCACTACAATCAGTACAATCCACGACAGGAACAAGTTAGAAGTTGTTGTTCATGAAAAATGTCGGAGGGCACGCTTTTATTCTTTTTTTGTATGCAGAATATTGCAGAATTATGCACGAACAACTCGTGTATCTGCACCTCTTCGATGCTAACCAATGGCCGCATCTCCATCTCCCTTTTCACCTCCTTGGAGCTTCTGGGGATGGTCAAGCGCATGCCCCGCAATGGGGATCTTTGCATGTCTTCAAGCAGTTGGATGCTTTTCTTCTCATTGGGATGAATCATAATGAAGTGCAGACTCCATGTGGAGGTACCATCCAAGCTGAAGTCCTGCCGTTGCCATGCCAGCTCAGCGATTTTTGACAACTCCACCTCCACAATAAAACCCTTCTTGTCATCTTCCCGTGTCTGTTTTGCCGCTTTGATCTGCAGCAGGGTACCCTGCAATCTGGCACAGCGGCTTCCACGATCCAAGCTCAAGACTGCCAAATCTCCTTCACAAACCCATCGGTACTCAGAGAGCTTCACATCAATGTGGCATTCAAAGTGCCAAGCGTCGCTGGTGCGAAACCATTTCAAGTCGTTTGCTGCAGTGGCTGGGGTGTACGCATCACTGGACACAGCCGCAGCGTGGACCTAACAGGGTTGCATGTTTGAGTGCTTGGCCAGGGGTATGAATCGGTAAGAAAAGCTAGCCTGGCTTTCACTGATAACTGGTCATTGATGCTGCTGCCATTTGCCTGGAAGTCTATACTAGAGTACTAAAGGAAATTGAAAGAGAACTCGTCTGTCTTTATGGGAACAGCCGCTGATTCAAACCGATTACACCTGGCTCTACCCGCTGCACCTGGCACATTTTGATGCGCGACCACACCTGTGGTGACAAGGCAAGGAGTCCAAAATGGGCCAGTCCTGCTTTGTTTGAAATTCATGGCTTGGTGTATTGTGACAAAATGACGCAAAATCATGCAAAATCGACAACCACTACACTCACTACACTCACTACACTCACTACACTCACTACACTCACTACACTCACTACACTCACTACACTCACTGCCCCACCTTTGCATAGGTCTCCACCTTGCGATCCAGCAGGTGCCAATCGGCGAGGTCCGGCCATGAGGAGAAAGATTCTGGAAAACTCTTGAGGCCCGTGAGAAAAGTGAAGTCCTACAATCCAGAACGATGATTCGTTATAAGTAAGTGCGACTGAAAGCTAGAGCTACATAATGGCGGCTCAGTTTGCAAGAGGATTGGTGTGAAGACAGTTGCTTTTGCGATTTGACTGTTGAAAGTCTCTACAAAACATACAATGTACCATCATGTATCCATGGAGTGAAATGCGGGCCACAGTCGGCCGTCCTTCTCCCCATGAAATCTGATTTCCCAAACCACGATGGAGTTGGAGCTGGCATGGTGCGGGATGGGCTGCGAGTAGTTGCGAGAGATCACACAAGTCATGGGCTGGGTGGACCACGAATGAATGCGCAAGGTGTCGACGTGATCCCTGTCAGGATTTGACATCAAGAACACCAAATCAAAAGTTCAGTTGGGAAGGTGCAAAGGGATCATAGATCCTGAATTGTCCACAGTTGTTCAACCAGGGTTTGTTGACTCTGCCTGCCATTTTGCATGGTGAGCTTTAGCGAATGGGTGGCGGCATCATACTCCGAGACACAGGTTGAACTACACAAAGAGCTCACTGGCACTGGCAAGTCCTGGGACACATGGGACACTTGAGTGATGCTCAGATGTTCGGCAGGCTTATCCTACCCCACTGCTTCCCTATTCTGCGTGCTAAGGCTCCAAAGTGTGAGTCGTTTCGGAGGGTACCAAGATATGGATGTACTTTGGGCTGACCCCTCCAATCACTGCATCCAAGACCTGCTGGCCACTCCCAGACAGCTCTCGCATCCTGCAGTGCTCCACTTGGTCCCAAGATGTCCCAAGGTTCACAGATCCGATCATCCATGTTCTTCTTTTTTAACAAATGTCCAAGAACCTGTTTTGTGCTCTTGAGACATGCAGATAGTAGGTCTTATGTATTCTGTGCTGTTTAAACATCTATCTTGATGTCTTAGCCGCTTAGCCTATTTTATGAACAGAAACATCGCCAACCGCCAGTTTCACTGTTTTATTGTCAATGTGCCCACGCACCCCTATGCCCACACTCGATGTATGGGGAGCATGTCATACGAGGCGTGCCCAATGTGGCTGAATGTCATTGAAATGCGGATCATTTATGCGGATCATTTTCCTTTCAAAGTGGTGAATGCGTGGATCAATCGGAGATTGTGAGAACAAATTTTGCTTCAGTGGAACTGTCCGCTCAAATCAGTGTTCATGAGGATCAGGGTCTGAGCCTCACTAGTATCATACCTCACCCGCTTCAGCTATGAGGTTGTAATGTTAGACGTAATGTTACTACCCAAAAAGGAAACCTCACGTTGTAGGTCTTTGTATTGGGAGCTGTCATGTCAGGACTATACTTGCTCCAAGAATCTTGGAGATAGTCCGAAAGATGTGCAGCCCAAAGCTTTCTGCTGCCATCCTGCAATTGGTCCGAGCAATGGCCTCGTCCAAGTCCCTCTGAGAGAGCAACAGGTGAGGATAAGAAACTCTACATCCAAGCTGACACTTGAAAGCTCTCATGCCCAGGATGTCAATGTAGCGATTCAAAGGCGATGTAACCTGAGTTTTGCGGTTGGTGAAACCACACATTCCCATGCAATATAGCCACAAATGTAGATGAATTGCGAAGTTCCCAAAGTTTCTATGCATTGAAATCACAGACTGAGCATGTCGCATGAAATCGCGGCTCCGGATGCCACCAGTCGCCTTGGTCTCTGGAATTTTCGCTGCACATTTGGACCACGTCATAGTAAGGCGCTGGAAGGGCAGCATGCAAACGCCGAAGAAAGGAAGCGCGGCAAGCATGCCTCTGCGCATTTGTGAGCCCAGGTTGCTGCAAGATTTCTTCCAGCGATCGCATGGCATCCTCAGTGGAAACGAAGCCTGTTGGAACACTGGTGGTGGGTGGTCTTAAAGCCTTACAAAGACTCATGGCATCCAAATCCATCCAAATCCATCCAAATCCTCTGTGCCGAGCATCAGCTATCTGGATCTCCTTGTGTTGTTCGCTCTGATTAAGGCGAAGCAAGCCTGCGAACACCTTCTTTGTGCTGGGGCCGGCACGGCCGTGAACATATCTCACTGTCAGTTGTGGATTGGGGTCCTTCAAGAGTTGGTTCCATGCAGGTGTGCCCAAAGTCGCTCCAACAAATTGATCGACCACAAACATACAGCCCTGCACCAGCTGCTCTGCCGCCAAAAGTGGGCCTGGAATAGCAAGGGCCTCATCTGCGCGTGCCAGAACAGGATCGGATGAGATGCAGTATGGAACTCATAGAACTGGAGACGAATCATTCTGATTTATGATATACAGATACACAGATATACATCAAACTGGTTCAACTTCAGCCCAATTGACCCAACAGAAACTAAGCAATGTAGCTGCAATTTGAAACGACTTTAATACTGCCCCACCCCAGCCCGATAGCAAGTGGATTTCTCCCTTTTTCCTCGCTGGTACTTTTTTCAGCACGCGGGAATGCACGTGCGTCATTTCAGCCTCCTTTTCCTAGCGTAGAACCATTAAGAACGCAGAGCCCACTTTAGAATTGGAAGCGCAAAGCACTCCAGAATCTCTTTGTTAGTTTATTGCTGCAAAAGCAGAAACATAACTCGCTTTCCCTATAGAACCAGCCCACAAGAAAAAGTAAATTGGCTCAACTCAGAACTTTGAAGGCTTGGCTTTGCAACGTCATTTAGTAATGATCCAATCAAACTGCCCGTGGCTCCCAGAACTTCAGACCCTGAAACCCCCAGAACCTGCCACACGCCATTCTGGAAACGTCCCCTGAAACCTTCGCCTGAAACCTTCTGGAACAATTGCATATCTGTGCATCGGTTAGGAGTCAGGAGTGTTGCTTTCTGTCCGACCCACCAATAACTCGGGAGTTGTTTTTCAATCTTTGCCCACGGAATCTTTTGCCACTGAAAGTGGTACGGCAAAGATGAAGCATCACTCAAATTGTCCAAAGGTAGAGCTCATTCCCAACAGCAACGCTTGTTCCCCACAGCAGTCACTGTTGGGTTTCAATCCCTGGGTCTGGGAGTGGTGCACCATTTTGTGGCGGCTCTGAAAACCGGAACGAAACCGGAACCCTGGAACCCTAGAACCTGCTGTTGGGTTGCAAAGCTGGGTTGTTTCAGAAGATTGTGTCGCCAGTGCTTAGTACAACTTCAACAGCTGGGGCCTTCCACAACCTTCCAACATGTGGAACCCTCACCTGGAACAGCCCAGAGTCCAACAAGCCCGCACCGTTACCCGCATGCAATTATAGCTTTGGCATCAAAAGTATCTGCCAGAGTTTCGGAGAAACGAGAAAAGTCGGAGGATCTCAATATCTCAATAAGTCCTTCAAAGATACATCCTGATATTGTGATCATCTGTGGTGAATCTCCAACACACAGGCAAGCATCGACCAGTAAGTGTGTCCAGGTAGATCCGCTTCCTCTTGCAATGTCACCTCTTGGAGATTGGACCACAAGGCCACTTAGGTGTCGGAGCATTTGACCAACAGCACCTCCCCCCTCAGAAAGAATCAGGCTTCCAGCCTGCCGCAGGCACCGGATTACATTTCGATCCAGTTTGGACTCATTCCACGGAAGAACGAAATTCCGAACTACAGAATGCTACAAAAAAAATGGATTTACAGAACATACTACTGTGCTTGAATAGCACCTGGAATCTCTCTCTGTGTATCACACTCGCCCCATACTGGCCTCGTGCGGGGTTAGAATGTAGTGGCAACGGACGGTCATTTCACGCACCAGCGACACATTGAGCTTGCCATGAGTAGCCTGGATCATACGGACTGTGTGGGACGAAATTTACATCAGATGATCATCATGTACATTGAATGTACATCCTTAAAAGAACAACTGTCTTCAAAAACAGCCGTGGCTTTCCGCCTGGATGGTAAAGGTCACCGCGGGCCTTTCCACTCCGGCCTTGAACGTCAGCTCTTCCTACGGCTGGACAATGCTGGACAGCCATATCAGACTTCAAAATGTCGGAATGTTCAAGCCCTGTTTTATGCAAATTTCGGGGCCTCAATGTTGGGCGGGAACAAGGGTAAGTTCGCATCCAAAGGCTTGTCGAAATGATCCAGAAACCACACTCCCACTGACCGCTGCCGCAGTAGGTTTTCTAGCTTGTCCATCCCCAAGACGTTCAGATATGCCTGATCGGCAAAAGTCTAAGACAGTCCGCCCGCTGAATCAGGAATAGTTTGGAGCAAACTCCAGCAAAAAACGAGCGTATGCTGCAATAGTAAGCTTGTCTTCAGAAAGAAAACAAATGACCCTCAGCTGACTGCTGTCCTTTCTCATCCAACTGTCTTTGCAACGAATTCTAATCGGGAATACGGGTGTTTCACTGGCTCGTTATGCAACTGTTTCGTCTGCCATGGCATGCAGAGCATGTTTTTGGCAAAAATGGTGCCAAAAGACACGGACACATAATGACACATATGATATGATATTCTGTAGGAGCCTTCCCTGAGTAAGATCTTCCGGTCATCTGCCGGCCTGCTGAAAAATGTTTGACCTTCAATTACTCAAAGGTCTGTTGACAACAGTAAGACAAATAGAAACTGGAAACATCCGGAAACTAATCAAAGGCAGGAGGCATTCACATCCAGCACATGCACGTAAAACTCAGTTGGGCCGCAAGACATCACCATGCCGATGGGAAGACCTGGATGTTGAATGCCCACCGTCAGACCATTGTTTTGGAACATTCTCCTGCGATCAGACCGTGTCTTTGGATCTTGTGGCATTCACCAAACAACTGTGATGTTGTTACAACATGTTACAACCCCCCCTGTTCAGACAGAACTGGACAACATATCATGTCCGTTTAGAGCTTGGTTTGAATGGAAGAAACCAGCTACAAAAGCACACAGAAGACCAGGCCAATCACCAGACCTCTTGCCAATTGTTGCAATGGAGCCAGATGTTTTGATCCGAATTCAGAAATGGCCACAGTCGCAGAAAGACCACAGATGTTTTCTCAAAATCTGTTCCTTGCTGGCTGTCGGAAGTCTGTCACTGCAAGTTCACTTCTCGGATCACCACGCGTCCAGTCACAGAAATTCAGAGAGATCCTTGGCGCAGAAAATTAGGCTGGAGTTGTTGCACCAGCCAACCCATTGGTTTAAATCGACCACCACTGGGCTTTTGGGCTTTTGCTAGTTCCACATCTTGTGACATCCGTGCAGTCATCCATGTTCACCTTTTTACAATGAAAACATGGAAGCCAATGCAGGCAAGAATCTGGACTGGCTCGAGAATGGACATGTCTGATTGGCGCGAGCCCATCTTCAAGCCTTCCAAATACTGCCCTCTCGGGGGCCGATCGCCACTCCAATCATGCACTTCAACCTCTCAGTTTGTCGAGGCAGCACAAATCCATGAAAACTGCCCGACACACATGGCACCAAGGAACGTTCTCAACAAACAAGTTTCGGAGTGGGGTGAAATGTGAGTCTTGACGTTTTGAGTTGCAAACCGATGGCCCGCCACACACCCGCCTCAGTTTTCTTGATGCAAAACCAGAAAGCTTGTTGCCTGGCACATCCGAGCCGCAACGTGCAAATCATGGCCGCTTGGCAATCCCGCAGCCGTGTTCCATGGCACGTGGATGGCTGGAAAAGTGCCATTGATTGGCTTGAACGCCACCTTGGGCTAGGTTCGGAAGGATACGTCCCGGTCCTCTCCGTCTCCACCAAATATTTCGTTCATCGACCAAAAGCCAAAATATTAGGACCAGTAGCAACTGTTCATTTCTAGCCAAAGGAAAAGTAACTTTGAAATCCAAGCCAGAGCCACGCAGTTCGGATTGTTCACAACTTTCTGCCTCACGCACACGAAGAGCTTCTGCCTGGGGACACCAAATTCCAGCGCGTGAACGATGCGTCCAAAGAGTTCCATCCTGGCACCATCGGGCACTTCGAACATCCAACATGGACACTTCGAACAATCTTCGAACACTTTGAAAAACTGGATCTAAGGCACCATCCATCACCATCCATCACCATCCATCACCATCCATCACCATCCATCACCATTCTCCACCGATCTAAGGCCACAGTTTTACAATCGCTTAAAAGCAACGTGAGGCTGCGCTTGTTAGTGCTGCTGGTGCCATATTATCTGCGGTCTGTGTCGTGGTCGCAGAGGGTGTTGCTACAGTTGGATGTATTGCTGTGCTTGTTGGTATCCAGACTTGTTGGGGTCATGATTCCAATCCCAATTGTCGAAAATTATCTGCTCTGTGCGACAACACTTCGAATCCTATTTCTTTTTTGGTATCTTTTTATGTCTGCAATGCTTCCAATACCATTGGTGCGCATGTTTCTAATCATCTTCTGTGGACTTGCGTGATTCTAATCACTTTCTAGTGACTAGTGATCTCTGATAATAGACTATACTTCGAAGAGGCCAAAAAAAACAAGTATACCCAGTCATGCGCAGTTGCTTGCACTTACAACTGCAAGAGAAGGACAAGCAGCTGCAGTCAGTCCTTTTCACATCCAATGGTCGTCGGCCAGATTGTTGGTGATTGCGCCCCCAAATGCTGGCCTCAGCTCTGTTTCTTTCGAGGTCAAGTGGCAGTTCAAGTGAACTCTCTGCAGCTCACAGAGCTAAGGTTGTGACATCCAAGATCCGGACATAGCATCTGTCGAAGTTCCAAGTGGGACCGCGGTTTTTGCCACACCAAATCTTCACTTTGCAGCCATGCAGCTCTGCAGGGCCACGATGAACAATGACCTCTCCAGAACCTGAGGATCAGGATGCAGGTCCAACCCGGGTCCAACCCATTGGGCCCTCAACAGATCATGATGAGGCAAGCAAAATGGCAACGATGGCAACACTCTTGATGCATCTTACAACATCCATGTGCACAGATGCACCAATTCCATATAAAAGGATGACATGTTGAATGACCGTACACTATGTCACTGTGAACATGCATTTGTACATTACACAGAAATGATGGATATGGCGATGCTCACAAACATTGGCTGTCTCAATTGGTGGACTTCTGCTTCGGAAACTATGCTTTCGAAACTATGCTTCGGCAACTATGATTCGGAAACTCTGCTTCGACAGCTATGCTTCGGCAACCAAGCACGGTAAACTATGCTTCGGTAAGCATGCTTCTGAAACCATGCTTCCGAAACTATGTCTGGGCAACCATGTTTTGGCGACTAAGAAAAGGAAACTATGCTATCGGAAATGAAGGAAGTTATCGACAACCAGGAAAACAAATCAAACTACATAGAAAATGAATGTCACACCCCATGCTCAACCACTACTATTGCATGTAGGGCTTTGGGGGGAAGTTTTAAAAATGACTTGGATCAGAACTCTTGGAAGGACCAGGCTGTAAAGTGAGGACTACTATTGCTTGTAGGGCTTTGGGGGGGAGGGTTTTTGAAATAACTTTGAATCGTGACAAGAACTCTTGGAAGGACAAAGATGAGAATTGAGGAATGCTATTGCATGTAGGGCTTTGGGTGGGGGAGGTTTAAAAAATGACTTGGAATCGTGATCAGAACTCTTGGAAGGACCAGGCTGTGAATTGAGAACTTTGAGTCGCGGTTGCTGAAGCGAAAACAGTGTTGGTTGCTGAGCTGTAGTTGCTGAGCCGTGGTTGCTGAATCGAAACAGGGGTTGCTGAGGCGTAGTTGCTGAGACGGTCAATAGACCCCTCAGACATTGAGAGCTTGCATGTCAAAAAAGTGTGAGAGGCTTGCTTGAACATGGATTGTGTCAACTTGTTTCTGCAGTTGTTTATCTCATAACTTCTTGGTTATCCACTATTGGACTATGTTGAATCCTCTGCCAGGCCACATTTCGAGGAGTCTCTACCGCTGGACCGAAAGGTCCCAAAGACAACAAGGCCTGTGAGCTGCCCCAAGTTGTCCAAGACAGTGGGCCTCGCGGAAAAGCCACGGGGGGTAGCCTCAATTTATGGCCAGTTTCATGATGAACCTCGATCAACCAATGGATTTGAGGTTAATAAATGCATTTAATCCCATTTAGCCTAAATCATTTAGCTGTTCAATCTGCGGCTAGATCTACAGTTTCCTGCATTCTACATTGTGAAGCCTGAAGTTCCTTATTCTCTTCTCACAAAGATATTACTTGGGGGAACAGAACCTCGGACAGCTTACGTTGGGGACTCAGTAGCCTGCTGCTTTCCCTATTCTCATTTAGTGTTTGTCTGGTACTTGAGTCTGCTGCACATCCATGTTAAAACTCACTCGCCACAATCGAGAGTCTGTCTTGCCAACCGGTCTTCCCAGTCATTGGGTGCAGCAGCGCAGGATGACTCCATGTCATTCGATGGTGGGATCGAGAGCTCTGAGTCAAATGCACTGTCACTGTCACTGGCCTCACCAGGGCCTGAGACTCCGTTCAGGTCTTCCAACAGCCCTTCCAAGCGTGGTGACTGAGTGAATTGCTGACCTCTGCAGGGTTGAAGTGCTACACTTGTAGGACTAAGATCATTTTGTGGGTTCTGGTTTCCATCCCTCAATCCATCCATCTCCAAAACTTAAGACAAGCCCTTCAATGGAGTTTGGCATCTTCGTCTCAAACTGGATTTCCAAAGAAATCAACAACTTGCGAACGCGGCACCTGACCAACCGTGCTTCTCTAGAACACCGCGAAGAGCTTCAGTTTCAACTGCAGCAAGCATTTCTTCGAGCCTTGGCTGCCACGGCGCAGCCTTCGCAGCCTTCGCAGCCTTTGCTTGTCCCAAGGCTTCTTGCGTCGCTTGGAGAGCCTGGTCGAAGGCTTCAGCCTCCGAGTCAAGCTCATGCCATGGCAAAGCATTTGTGCCGGCATACATTCCGTCACCATCTCTCAGCTGTGGGACTGAAATGATTTCCTGCGTGCCGGGAAGTTCTCCTCCAGAAGACTGATTTGCAATTGCACCAGGGCCGTGCTCCACAGTCTGACACCCCATTGCTGGGAGACGCGGTCGCCATTTCTGGTGTTCGCAACTTTGAGAGTGCTGATCCGTGGGTAGTACAGGCGCATGTAACATCAGACACTTGCTGCAAAGCCTGTCTGCACCCACCCACTCAGTATGATCTGATGCGCGCCCGTTGTAGCGAACATACACGGGCGCTCGGGCTCTCTCCTTCTCATCCGAGACTTGCAAGACCGTACAAGCAAAGGACTTGCTGGACTTGCTGCTGGCCGAATCTTCTAAGACACTCACTTCCGTGCCTGGTTTGATGTTGGAAAAGTCAGGCACTTTCAGGCGATCCAGCGGAAACCAATCTACTTGGCACTGACTCTGGCCAGTTTTGTCTCTGGAACTGTAAAGCACTGCCACACCTCCACGGCTCGAAACTTTCAGGACTTCTCCAGTCATCGTTGAGCCGCTGCCCTGCACACAGACCACCATGCTCTCTTTCAGCTCTGCATGCCCTGCCAGAAGCGGTGTACAGTTATTTCTTGCATTTCTTGCCTCAAGGGCTTTGCCACCGGGGCGAGCGGCATGCGCAACGGCAGCTGGCGCTGTCTGCTGTGGCTGATGTTCTGGACTTTCAGAGTGCTGACCCATGGGTAGCTTGGGATCGTGTAACATCAGTGACTTCTCTGGCAAAACCCCCGCAGGATGATCAGATGCACAGCCATCCAGACATTTGCGAGGGGCCCCTGGTAGACTTCCCTGCATGTCCTGTTTCATCTTGCAAGAGTCAGGAAGGTTATCCCCTTGAACGCGAGAGAATCCCGGAACATCTCCAGACATCATCCTTGAGCAACTGCCTTCCACACCACCCACCGTGCCATCAGTCTGCTCTGCATGTTCAGCAAAAGAGCCATTTCTTGTCTCATAATGTTTGTATTTGCAACTTCTCTTCATACCAGATTGCAATTCCGGGATATCGTGATGCAAGAAAAGTCTCTTCCCAACGGAGTGGTGCCCTTTCAGCGAGCACTTTCCAGCTAACCACAGGCAGCACACGGACTTTGATCCTGTGCTGCCATCCTTCGATTCTGGCGCTGATTCATCAGATCCGGCAGAACCAGCTGCAGCAGGCTCTGTCTGTCTTTCAGGATCTAGATCCAAAGTCCCCAAATGCAAAGCATGTACCACGCTGGTCCTCAAAAGTTCGCTTCTCCGAGGATTTTGAAAGTTTGACTTGTTGACCTGGTTGACCTGGTTGACCTGTTCTTGATGGATTTCTGTCTTTCTGTGAGAGCCGTGTCCAGGAATATCAGCTGTGGAATCGCACCATTCTTGCGGAGTGCGAAAGAGAGGCTTACCCATGTGCCAGGCTTCAGGACATTTCCCATGCAGTTGCATCGCAAGTCCATCCACCAGAGTATCCTTGTTTGCAAACTGACTGGTGACCTCAGAGTCCTGTGCGTTATACAGAAGACATGGTGCCAGCACAGTTCGATCTCTCCAAATGCCTTGAAGGGCACATAGGGCAAGACCGCGGCGATGTCCTCTCACAATGTGCAGCCCTCGGTCATCCACTACGACCTGAAGTGGTTGAACATCCTCTGGACGTTGTCTACCACTCAACATATCATGAATGAGCTCATAGACAGAAGCATCCTGCAACACAAACAGGTGACACAGCCATCCCAGTCACAGTGTTTGTCATCCAATCAACCGCACTAAAAGCACATGAAGTACTGTTTCTTCAGAACCAAGGCAGCAGCTCTGTTGCCAACAAGGAAACAAACCTTGAAGTAAACCATCCTGTCAATGGTTCCTCAGCTCAGTTTAAGTCTACCAAAACTCAAACCAACACATGCCAGGAGGAAAACAAAAGCGATTTGTGTCCTTGTGTTTTCCCGATGTAAATGTCATCTGCGAGTGCACCTTCCCTTGGATCGAGCGCAGGCACCAAATTGGTATCAACACCGAGAAGCCACTGCAAATGCTTCGTGGATCCAGCCTGCAGCGGCTCACCAATGAAAAATTGATTCACAAAAAAAACTATGGGCCAGCCCAAAAACCCTCTTTGCCAGAAAGTACTACTTTACACTTTACAAGGATTTGATTTCTCGTGGAAAGTAACGAAAATGTGGATCACACACACAAATTGTCACACAAATTTTGGAAAAAACAATGTTGATTGTCGTTAGAAACGACAGCGGGGCAGGGACACCGGCGAGAAAAACAACAAAAGTATTGGAGTTTTGATGGTTTCACGGTCCAAGATGCTGAAATGTCATGACACCTTTCGCGCACGGTATCAAATGGAGCACCGAAGATTCGATTGATGTCATGGATGCCTGAGTTTGTCTTGGAGGTGTTCGACCTGCTGCCGGTTCGGAAAACTTCAGCATCTTCAGCTTTGCATGTCTTTGCAGGATTACCCGAAGATGAACTTTCTTTACTACACCTTGCAGATCTTGTTCGAGATCTTTGCTGTCCTGAGTTGGCCATGACACTTTACAAAAAGAGATGGACATTGAGTTGGATCCAAGGCGTGCAAACTGCATCAAATGGTCACAAATTTACATATACGTTCAACAAACCAGTGGTTTGTTTCCATCAAGAATTGTAGATTGTACCCAAGTTCTTCGAACACTGGCATGTAAACCTCCAAGTCTGCGTGGATGTCTCGCAGCCATTCTCGGATGGAATGGTTCGATGAATGAACCGCCATGCAGATTGATACTGATTTGTCAAAATTACTAAGCCAAAAAAAATGGTAGCTGCGTTTGCTTTCATAAATGAAAAATGTTATTGAAAAGTCCCTAAAAGAGGTGTCATAGGATCCTCATGACTTGTTTTCTTGGATATTTGTACTTTCGGCCCCCTTGAATCTCTAGCGTCTGCATCTTTGGCAGCTAGAGCCAATATTGTTACGGTCGATTTTTTTTCAGAAACGAACATTGATAATCTCTATTTGAATGACTAGCGACCAGCACTGATTTCAGTATATGTTGATCAAACAAAAGCCACAAAAATTCCAAAACCATGCATTTACTTCAATGTTATGCCCTGCATTTCAATTTTCATTACCAATTACCATTAAGATGTTTTTTTGAAAATAAAATCGGCAAACACAACATAGTTGTTGATTCAAAATTGCAATAAATAAAACAAGACTTCGTCGGAATGATATTTTGTACGCATACAATGAAAAAAATGGGAATCGACAAACTGAAAAATGTCAACAACCAAACCTTCATGATAATTTCTTTGGCACCGTTGAACGATGCAATCACATACATCTATTGCATTTCTGCAAACACTTTATTTGAAGGATGAATTTATCCGCCTGGTGGCAAATGCAAAAACCACCAATCAAACAACGGCGATCGGGAACCCAGGCACTTACCAGGATTGGAATCAATGATCTTTGAACCAAAAATTAGGTGCACTGTTGTACACGTGATGCGTGAACCGGATACGATCAAAAGAATCAAAACCATGAATCAGTTTGTCACAAACGTTTCCATGGCGAGAATGTTATGGTTGGGGCGCGGTTCTAAGCGAATGAAAATCAAAATAACCGTCAATTTGGGATGCATTTTTGCCAACGAAATCAGATTGACAAAAAGAAAAAAAAATCCTGGAAATGTCCAGGTTTTGAATTTGGCGTTCTTTTTATGGCGTTTTTTGGTCAATCTGGGCAAGTTTCCCTGCTATTTGTTGCATTTTGGAACTAAAATCTATCATCTGCATATTTCATCGAATTTTCCCTGGTTTTCATTCGTTTTTCCATATTTTTGGCCGATGTCTCGATTGCCTTTGCGAATAGCATGGATCCCATAGAGATGTTTCAATTTTTCAAACCGCTGCATCCAACAACAGCCCTTTTCGATGCCTTCAAGCAGAAGGAAAAAACTGGCAACAAACCAGTTGGTGAAGTTTGGGTTTTTTTTTCGTGGTTGAAAGTTCAAGGGGGTTGTTTTGGGGATTTGGTTGGAAAGTTTCTGGACTGGTTTTGTTTTCAGGGCGATCTTGAAATCCATAGGTTGGGAGCCCAAGCAATAGACCCAAAAAACAACTTCAACCAACACCCCAAAACGTCCATGGAGCCGATGGATTGGCGCCGTCGAGGCATGGCGGCTGGTTCACCGGCGGCTGATGAAAGCACGGTTGGTGCTGCAGCTGTGGTGAGCAATGCAGCTGTGGTGAGCGACGCAGCTGTGGTGAGCGGCGCTGCTGGGGCGAGCACTGCTGTGGCGTGCGCTGCAGATGGCGCTGATGGCAGCCGAGCTGCTGAGGAGCGAGAGGAGAAGACTGAGCTGGCAATAGTTGGCCAGGAACTTGTTCCAATGGATGTCAAACAAAGGGTTAGTAGCCTAGAAGATGACTCTCCAGAGAAAGAGGCAAATCCAGAGAGGTTTCAAACTCCAGGTGGACAAAAACCACTAGGAACACCTGACCAGCTGCAACTCAACACGATGTCTTTGAAAACGAATGAAGATAGCGAGAAGAAAGATGAATATGATGGAAAGGGTCACTTCAAGGTGAACATTCATTACATTAATAAATTATATCACATACAGGTTGACATAATTTTCAAACGCGATTTACTAAAAACCGCTACAAACGTTCGAAGTTAAAACACGCCAAAAAACGCAAAACCAAATAATGGTTTCAGTCCCCTTCCCCCACAGTTTCAGCTCGAATTTATTAATGGTTTCTTTTGTCATTGCTGGATATATTGAAACGCGATGGATCTGTGCATCCAGGGGCTGTTGCCACAAATGTCAATGGCATTTGATACCCCCCATGTGTCGAACATGGAGAGAAATAGGAACGAATTCATTGAATTCGAAAGCCAATTCAAAATCGCCAGAATGAATTGTATAGGATGGACAAAGAATCGCCATCATGCTGTATAACGTTGAGAAATCACGCGAGTTCAGAAAGTCTTCAATCGGTTGCTCCATGCCAAATCCAGTTGCCGGTAATCCCAGAGTCAAAGTCGAAATGGTGGAAAGCAAAAGTCAGATTGACAAATCGCCAAATGCAGGACACTTCCAAATCCAGTACAGAAACTTCGAAATCCCAGTGTCTATAAATACACTGAGAGACAACATTAAACATTCATCTGCATGAAGCTGAAACAGGTGTGGAGGGGGGTTTTAAATTGGAAAAACAACTAAGTTAAATGTAATGAATGCCACCTTGAGCCAAAATGTAGTAGTTATTTCATATAATGAAGTACCCCCTACAAACATCACTGAACAAGTACAGTTAAAGTTGTCAAGTGTTCCAAATGGGCCGCCTGTCTCCTTTGGTCCAGCCAGTGGGATGTCAGCTCCTTTGTTCACTCCTGAACAGACAGCTCAAGCAACTGATCCCCGGAGTTCATCATCGCTTTTGCCTTTGACGAAGGAATCAAATGTTGGAGGTGATGTGTCCCTGCAAATGGAGCGGCAGCAATGCGGACCTTTTCCACTTTGAACCACAGGCCTAGTAATGCAATGTGATTTCACATACAAGGTCCAAGAGTTCTGTCTATGACTGCAGTCTCGTTTTGTGCGTTTCATCCTTGTGCAGTGGCCATGACATGTCCATGAGTGCTGTCTGAAATGTTTCCATTCCTCCTTGCCAATGGGCAAAAGAGCTTTGACCTTTGGCACTCCAAACATTTTCCACCGCCAATGCACAGAATCTGTTGCGCACAACTGCAGCCACATTGTATACATGTTGACGTTGTTGAGGATTGAACTCTGAATGATTACTGTACCCTCCGAGCATCACCAAGCCGTAGTGAACTCCCTCCAATTGATCCGAAAGCATCTCTTGGTTTCCTTCGAGTTCATGTAATGCCCTTCGAAGGATGTTGACCAAATCGTTGAGGTCATCATGTCTCTTTTTCAAAGTTTCATATTGATTCTGAACTTGATTGTATGCGCTATCCAGGATTGCATGTTGGGTATAGAGATTTCATAGCTCTCAAAGGCGTCACGTGCTCTTCGATACGTGTTCCAAAGAAAAGCACGCAAAACTGTCAAACAAATGAATCCAAAAATCATCCACCATGAAAATCCATCGCTCTGCTGAATTGCGTCATTGGGCTCCTTAAGACAATGTTCTCGCATGCCAGAAAAATCATCGTCATCCAGCACTGTCACCGCGTCAACACCTCGTGATGAAGTGCCTGACTCAAGGCCTGCCACCAGCAGAATGCGTGCAATGGACTTTGCAAGTTTCTCCAGAATGCCTGTTGCATTGTTGAGCATGCTCCTCCTGCCCAACCAGTTTTGATCCATCACCATGCGCAACGTTCAGCTCATGTAGCAAAAGTTTGATGCGCTGTCCTCACAAGGACTTAGTTCCCAGATCTGCCAGATTCCAAAGTGTAGGGATCTGGATGAGCACAATTTTTCCTTCCATGACCCACTGCTGCACCCAAAGAATCTTCCCTGATAAGCGTTTGACTTTTCCAGTTCCTCGCCTCATCGCCAACTGCCTGACCGAGGATGAATCTGTGAAAAGAAAATGATCAATCACAGCACCAGTCAAAAACTGCAAACACCTTCTGAGAAAATTTCCATCGCAAAGGGTGGACACCAGAGCATGCAGCTCTGCTTCACAACTGCTGAGGCTCACCACACGTTGGCTCCTTGAGCTTCCAAATAGATATGCACCATTCAACATGTGTATGCTGGAGCTCGTTGAACGTCTGTGGGTTTGGTTACTGCTCCAGTCTGAGTCAGAAAAAGATTCCAGCACCCAAAATTTGTCACTGTTCTTCCACTTTCCTTGTCCAGGTTCTGGGGCATCAAGAACAACGCAAACATCTGATGTCAGTTTGAGGTACCCCACAAGTTTTCGAAGTCTCTGTAGGGATGTCAACGTTGGTTTGCTCATGGCACCACTCAACTCCTTTACCACGAAAAGTAAATTTGGCCTGTCTCTGGCCAAATAAAGACATGTGCCTATGACAGCTCTGTATGCATAAGCTTCGTGGCTCCCCAGAGGCTCTGACACATCTTCCACCTGGATTGACTGATCACACGGGATAGTCTGAGCTCTTGCTTTACCAAAGTGGCTTTCAAAGAGCGCGATCACCTTGGTTGCACTTGTTCCAGGGATAAGCGCCAATCCATTGTCCAGGCGCTTGATGGTCCTCTTGAGGAAAGAAATCTCGGTGCCAACATCACCCAACTGAGAATGGCTGATTTTGAAAGTTTCTGCAAACTTCTTGAGAAATACGTTGTTCCAGTAATCAGCATCACCGCAAAACAAAATGTCATCCACGTGCACCATGATTGCACAGTGATCATTCTTTGCAATGCAGGGCGTTCAATGCAAAACCTGAAGTCCATGCTTTGAGATAGAAATTGTCTCAAATGCCAATACCAGCTCTTAGCACCCAAGCGTTGCCCTGGTAGGTTCTTTCGAACCCAATACTTCTTGCCCAAAAGCGTCACCACCATTGGAGATGGTTGCTCCACCATGAGAAATGCGTCCTTGACATCAATGGTTCCCAGAATGACCTTTGACTTCTGGGCATCATCTTCCAAGGCTGACAAATCACTGAGTTTCTGAAGATAGAGCACTGGCACAAAAGATTCAGGATGTGTGTTGATGTAGCAGGTGCATAAGTGTCACTTCGTTTCTCCAGAAATGCAAATTCACGCGACACAAGCCTTGATCGTCTCAGCCATCGCTTTGAAATTGCACCAGATTGGTCCTTGAAGTCCTTCAAGCGCCAGTCATAAACAAACTTGGTTGTCAACTGACTTGCATCTGCTGCTACACTTGAAATGTCTTTTGAAAGAACATCCATAGAACAAAGACGCTTGAGCTCCACATAATCGGCAAGCCTGTCAATCCATTCTGCAGGCTCCTCAGGATGTTGGTCTGGGCCACAAGACGACCACAGATCTGAGGGTATATCATCACCTGTAACCTCATCTTCACCTTCCCAAACGTCTGCTCAAGATGGTCATCCAGTTGTAAGTCTTGTTCATATTCATCCATCGTATGAAAGGTCTCTGTTGAGATTTTTACTGCTCTAATCATTGAAGCATACTCTGCAGAAAGTCTTTCCACACGCTCTTTCTTGGAACTTTCCAGTCGGGCACGCTTTGATTCATGATCTTCATCTCCAGGTTGATCATCGTGCGTTCGAATTGTTTGGCTTCCACGAGGTGTTGCAGGAAGTGTTGCAAAAACATCAGGAGTCTGTGGGACTTCCATGGGAGCTGAAGCTGATGAGGGTTCTGAGAAAACCATATCTGGAGGCAAATGCGCTCTGGGATCTCCTGTTGCATCATCATCATCATCATCATCATCATCATTGAAAATCCCTTCTTCAGGCGCAAAAGACCCAACCCTTTTCTGTGGTTCCTCCTGCGTCGGCACACCTTCAAATGG
>Ga0126342_10000987_pt1 | contig 36890 bp, 36 predicted proteins | sample Cyp1metagenome_FD_92528 | JGI IMG/M metagenome (GOLD analysis project Ga0126342, IMG submission 92528) | Coral microbial communities from Lord Howe Island, Old Settlement Bay, Australia - Cyphastrea 1 metagenome | ecosystem: Host-associated > Invertebrates > Cnidaria > Coral ... | reverse complement strand
TGTATGTAATGTATGTAATGTATGTAATGTATGTAATGTATGTAATGTATGTAATGTATGTAATGTATGTAATGTATGTAATGTATGTAATGTATGTAATGTATGTAATGTATGTAATGTACAGTATGTATGTAATGTGATGTGATGTAATGTGGTGTCATGTCATATCATGTCATGCCATGTAATGTAAGCATGCATGCATGCATGTAATGTTATGTTTTGTCATGTTATCTTATGTTCTGTTATTTAATGTAAGGTATGGCATCGTATGGTGTATGCATGCACTTTTTAATATTATATCGTTATACCGTTATACCATATATTTTTCATAACCTGTGCAATTGGATCTAAATGGGATTTGACAAAGTTTTTTGAGCACATCCATTTTTTCTGATCCTGCAACATTCATGGCTTCCTGCAATCGCAGGGCCACATGCAAACGTTTAAACACATGACAGAAGAGCCATCTCGAACTTAAAACATAGGGCCGGAGATGGGAGACCTCATGATGCTCCTCGTGGAAATGGAATGTCCGTCCCTTGCAGCAAGTGTTTGAAATTTTGGATATGAATTTCTGCTTCGAATTGCCACACTTCATCTCCTTCCACCTCGGCTTGAGCGTTCTGGACAGGGCCGATGCGAAAGTCCCCAAGCATTGTTCCTCCTGGAGTCAATAGCTCAACTCCTTCCACCTGCCGTGATTTCTGCCGTCCATGGAAAGACGAATTCACCTCCTCTTCGATCCAGTTCTGGATTTCATTGCGCCAATGGGGGTCGAGCCACTCCGTGAGGTTTGCTAACCGTTGCTGCTTTCCTGATGGCAGTTCGGCAAATTCAATAGTCGCAGACTTCACAGTGAAACCAAGATCCCCGGACAAGGGATCAATCACAAGGCAGATCCTTTCCAGTTCTTCTACGTCACGAACATGTCGTGTCAGTGGATAGGACATGGCACAGGCACTGTCAGGACGCTCAGAGATGGCCCCCTCAATGTCAGCAAACTTGCCAGGCTGGCCGAGCAAAAAATGCATATCACCAGGGCCAGGGACACCACCACCATGGCCAGCATCATCCGATGACTCATGACCTTCCTTGATGATCCCGATGAAGTGACCTGTGCTCCCTAACTGCACCATGAAAAGCTTGGCTTTGAACTTCATCTGCTCATTGTCCACTAAGTGGATTAGTCCACTGCTGGGAGTCATAGAGGAACGGTCTACGATGGATTGAAAGTGCTCCTGATCATCTGCCATCACAAAGTCTCTGAAGCTCCTGTTGAGGATCTGATCCTCACTGACCTTGAGGATACCCAACAAACTGCTGGAAGGCTTTGAAACATGAAGATCCTTGCAGAGAGATGCGCAGGCGTCGCAGGTCACACTTAAGAGCTGCCTTACACCCAGAGAGAGACTATTTGCTTCTTCCGCGCACGTCTCCGCCGAGATAGTTGCAAGCATTTGTTTTGAGAATGCCCAATCATTCTTACAATGAGCCATGACAATAGAAAGCGAGCCTACTAATTCGGCAACAAGGATGTGCATGAAATCGATCGAAGCTGCATTGGTGGATGCCTTCAGCCAGGACATTCCGACATTCACAGGAACTGAAGCCACTTGCATTCGCCAATACCAGACAGGTTCAGGCACAATCTCCAGCAGCACTAAACGCGTGAGCATGGCAACTGGTTGGAGATAGGGAGGCGCTAGGCACATGGTCACTGTGACACTTACAAAGATCAACACCGTATCTCTGACTGTCGACTCCTCTGTGCCAAAGGTAAAAACAAAACGTAGTACCAAGCCAAAAGCAAGCACCACCAGGCCATAGCTCATTTGAGCGAAAGACACAAAGGATCCGGATCCCAAGGGGCCAAATCCAAGGCCCTGACTTCCATCGAAGTAAGTGCCAACATCAATAGCTATGAACAGGAGCACAGTAGCGTCATTAGCCAAGATCCACCATGGGAGGAATTTGGAAAAGGCTTCAACTCGGCTCTGATGTTTTCGTCTTTGCTGCTCTGCATCTTCTGTGATGAAGCAGCCGTCAAAGCTTGCTGCCCGCAGAAGGTCCTGACAGGGCCGGCCTAATACAAAGACCAAACTCACTGAAATCTGGCCGATAGCAAATGTGATGAGAAGCCCGAGGGCCGGATCCGGCATGCAGGGCACATCGAGAGGCATAATATTTAAAGTGCAGGCGCTTTCGGCTGCTTGATAATGTAATGCTGCCATGCAGTCGCACGTGCACTGCCGTGCACTACTGTGTTTCCGAACATGGTTTCCTTTTTGCGCAAATTATTTAGAAACTAAGGCCCCAACAAAAAAAAACAAACGAACCAAAAAATGTATGATACTAGTAACGCGCAGTTGTGTCTAGGGCACTCCTGGTCAGACATGGTCAAACCCAGTTGCTAACCCAACACCATCTTAAAATGCAATGTGCTCATGCCAACCATCATTGTCCATCCTTGTCCGTCCAGAAGTGTTGTTCAGAAGCTAAGGTCCCAGCAGACGGTGGATGCGCCCACCTTTTTGGAAGCTCTTTCTAATCAGCTTGTCCCTCGTATCAACTCTTATGCCCCGCCGTACAAGAAATTGCTCCATTGCTCTTGCGAAAAAACTCTCATACTCACAGCTAGCACTCATCAAAGTCAAATCTCTTTGAGTTGCAAATTGGAGAAAGTCTCAGGTTCTCACTCGGTCCCAGGTTTGATTTGGCCCTTGACGTCTTTGACTTGGTTGTTCCATGCCTTTCCAAACCGTTGGCGTCCGAGGCCGCAGCTCGATGATGGGCCCCAAAGCATGGTGGAAGTCCTAGGACATCAACCCTTGGGCCCTTGGGTTGCCCAGCACCATACAGCCTCTCTTCATGCAGGGACAACTGAAACTTATCACATGTACCAATATCTTATGTTATATGATCTGTATATGTAGCCCACTATTATATATATATATATATATTCCCTAATACCTTTGTTGATCTTCCCAACGGGATGCAGAATTGCAACAACATTTGATTGGGAATGGGGACCCTCTACGCTGCAACGGCTGGGCAAAGCCCAGGCGTTGCGCGCACATATATATATATATATACATATTATAGTATCATTAATCCATGTATATACATGTATAATTAACAATATACATCTATACATATACTGTGTATAAATATGTATATATACAGTATACTGCTTACAACAACAACAACAACAACAACAACAACAACAACAACAACAACAACTTCAACTTCAACTTTCCCTGAGAGCTGGGCTATCAAGAGAATAGCAGCCACAGGACCACGACCTATCCAGCTGAAGCACGTGCAAGCTCGTGCAAGTCACCAATATCATCCATACGTCACACAAGCCCACGAAACATGTCAAAATGCAAGCACGGCTCCAAGAGAATGCCCGTACTCCGTACTGGATTGAAAGTTTGCATAAAAACACCTCTTCTCACTCTATACCATCTGACACCACGGTCGAAGTCTTTCCTGGCGCAGCACGCTCTTCCAAGTCTTTGCAGCGCGGTGCCTTGCTCCCTGTGCTGCTCCTTGATGTCCTGACAGTGGAGCCTAGATCAAAGGCCTCCTTCGAAAGAAATCGATTGGAAGTCACGAACGTTGCAAACCTTGGTCCAATTGGTTCAGCACGGCATAGGTTCACTGCATTTGGGAAGTGCAAAATAGTGCGAATGAGTATAGAATGATCAAAGCTCTTTGACTGTTATTGAACAAAGCAGAAGAAACCACACACCATTCACTATTAATTATTAAATATATTATTATTCATTCACTATCAAGTAACCAGGTAGTCTTCACTTCCCTGCCTTAGCCGAGCCTTGCTAATGTTCTGGTTCTAAAACCCGGTGTAAGCGTTGGTGTCAGTACTGTCAGTTTCAACTATGCCGACATGCGTCAGTACTGCTGGCGGAAGTCTCAGCGACAACCTCGAAGAATTCACCTCAAAAATCAGTCCCCCAGCCCCTTCCTTCACACTTTCTGACACTGTGTACATTCACTGTACATTCATGACATTCTCATACATTCTCTATCTTCTTCTTTGGGCCTTGGGTATGATAAATCAAATGCTGCAGTGTGCTGCATGAAAATACAGGTTGGGTCTTTTCTCGCCTGCTTACCGGAACTAATATCCTTCGGGAAAAATAAAGGGGTCGGTTTGGTACACCAATTATGAAATCATCAGCATATTGGTTGTTCAACGTGACAACTCTTAGCGACATCATGCGACATCTACGATCACCAGAAATTGCTAAAGTCTCCCACGGAAATCATCTTTAGCAGAAAAATCCTCCATAGTCTTCCAGTCCCTTCCAGTCTTGCAGCCATGACTCTGTCGCTGGCCTCTCCGTCGGGTTCGCCGCCTGGGCAGAACTTGCCATGACATGCCGTGAAGTTTGCAGCTTGGCAAGTCAACGCACGAGTCCGCAAAGAGAGATGCATACCACGGCAATGCATATGTATACAAATGCATTATGTATATTTACATATACACAATTATATCTATAATTATATACCATACGTATATATATATATAATGTGTGTGTGCCTTTGTATTGATTGATATGCTTGATGTAAGACTATTGTATATAGTGGGGAAATGCATTGTCCGAATCCATTTGAATCCATTTAACTCCACTTGAATCCCACGAATAGTGGGACGGTGGGACGCTCTTCCTTTTCCACTTTTCCACCCCCTGCAACTTTTCCGGCCGGCCTTCGCGTCGACTCACCTCCAAAGTTAAGTCTCGCCTCGTTTGGTCGCTGTCCATGACAATTTCATGTCACTGTTCTTGCCAACTAATTAATAGGAGTTCGGAGCTTGTTCAGAAAATTACTCAGAACATGGGAAGGATGGTGAGAAACCGGTGAAAAACAAGCGAAACACTTACACAAATATGGTCAACATTTTGATCAACTTTGTTGATCTCACATAACCATACTGGCCCCAAGGACAATCTGGAAGCAGAACCCCTTGAGGGCTTCTGTTGTCGCGCCAAGAGACTCTTCTCCTGGTGCTAGCGATGCGACCAAGACTGGTTGACGAAACAAGCGTCCCAAGTTCCTGGGCAAACGGACAAAGGTCCCTGGAACATCTTGCTTCATTGTAACAATTTGTAACATCTAAAAGATCGCCAGGAACGATGTGATATCGATTCACATAAGAGGATACGGCGCAAGTACTGCATAAGAAAGTAAAAGAATTTGAGGGACACTCACCTTGACCGCCTAAAATTCTGCAGTTGTTGGGTTATACATAGGGATTTATGGGCCCGTATTCTCAGTATGTCAGTTTTTCTGAATCAGTTGTTCTCTTCCACCTAGCCAGGGCCGTGATTCAAAACAGCAGCCCAAACAGAGGATAATAGATAATAATAGATATATCTTGAGATGGGGCAGAACCCAAATATATGGTACATTTATGGATCATTATGCTCCATTCTAATTAGACATCCTCTATCACGATACATGGGTGGTAAACATCATCCCCAAATGCTAAACTTGCCGCTGGCTTGCATTTTTTTGCAGCCTTGAACCTCAACTGAAGCCTCCAAACCTCAAAAACTGCAAACTATAGAGGCACAACATCCTATGCCCAATCTTGCCGCCTTGGCGTGTCTTCCTTTTCTTCTGTTCTTGCTGCTTGCAGATCTTTCTGCCGGAGGATGGCACTAAACCTACACAAACCTTCGGAAAATTAGTATTTGAGGGACCCTCGGCTTATCTCTCCCCATTTTTTCAAACATGAAATCAATAATTTGAGGGACCCCGGACTGCGACCTTTCACATTCTTATATAGCACTCGGCTGTATGATATGGAAAACCTTGAACGATGATTTAGTTATATGTTACCATATGTGCAGACAAAAGGCCCAGCTCCTGACTGCGAAACGGAGACATCATGAGACAGACATCAAAACACGTTGAAGAAACATCTTGAAAAGACATGAAAAGACTATCATTGGCATTCATGCAGATAATTGCAGATACCATCTGATACCATCCCATACCAACCTGTTTAGCAGCGGCTTCATGCGGCTTCAAGCGGCTTCTGTATGCAATTGTCACTTTCTGATTTATGGCATCTCTGATGCCTGTGGCTGCCTCCCGGCCTGGAGTGCTGGACACCGACGGAAGAGTAGAGCCCAAATGGAAGAAGCGAAGTGTCAAATCAACCTCAGCTAATCTCAGCTAATCTCACTATTTCTTCGCTTGGCATTATGCATTCCTATATACATCTATCAATCACCTGTGGACTTTTCCTGCTTGAAGAAAATGTTGTCACATGCAATTGACCAGCTTGCTGCAGCTTGACACATTAAGTGTTTCCTAGTGATTAAACATGGGCTTCTGGGCCAACTTTCCTCTTCATACTTCTGCGATGCAAGCAGCTGCATCCTTGTTGGCCGCCCTGATGTAGGATATGTGAGGTGGGCACTTTGGCTCCAGTGAATCCTCATCAACCAAAAGTCGTGCAAGAGGTGACGAAGGGATCACGTATGCTGAGATGGGACACCAACGAAAGTTCACCAAAACAGGCAGCGCATCCCGCCAACCCCGAGCAAAAACAGTCTTTGTATGTCTTTGTGACAGAGATGACCACTACAGCAACCCGTCCTGTGACGGGCTTGTGACTTCTGGTAATGCCTCCGGACAGCATAGGGTCTGGAAAAATATTAACCTAACCAGCTTGGACAGCATCGGCCACGTTTTATGTTTACAAAGTGCCTGGCCACCTTCCAGCTACTGAACCTGAAAAAGTGCGAGATGAGAATGCAATTTTCAAGAAGGGCTACGGCTACTTGCGATAAAACATGCTCAATGCCGCAAGAAAATAAGTGGGCAAACCTTGATGATGTTCATGGACCATGGTCTAGGAGGATCATGGAGGATCTATTTCCTTTTCTGCTTTTCTATCAGGTCACCCTGTCCTAAACTATTTATAGTTGGTTCGTTGAGTGATTTTTAGCTTTCCTGCATCCTGTAGCCTCGATTTTCATACTGCTCATAACTCATACCTCTATCCCTCGAGCCGGCCCCTTCTGCCTCTGCAGTGCTCGAATGTTGGCCGTGGCTTGATGCCTCTCAGATGCCAATGGAAAAAATGTTGATAACTTTCTACACTTTGACATTAATTACTCTAGGAAGAAAAAGGATAGTAAGTACATCCCGCATGTCAAGCAAGAGGTTGGCACCAAACCCTGCAGACGTGACAGTAACAACTTCAAAATGGTCAAGGGATGAGAATTGCGGAATCCCCGTGAAACTTCGTAGCAGCAGCTGGCAGAATAATTAGAATGGATACCTATATATATATTATAGTTGTATAAATTTATATAATACAGAAAATATACATAATGAATATAGTATATCAACTACAGTACACGGTGGGCCTGAGGCAATTCATCTGCTGCAACGAGCATCTCTTCCCGCAACAGGTTGTCGACATGGATCTCATCGTCCAAGTGCACAAAACTCACCTCATCCAAGGACCAAGCTGAAACGTGTCAACTGCAACCCCTGCGCTCCATGTCACCAGAAGCTTTCAATGCAGAAAGGACGTGTTGGCATTCAAAGACATTGCTGCCAAAATGCTTTTACATGCTTTTACGTCCACAAATAACTTTGTTTGGGTCCCCTGAAGTGATGACTTCTTCTCAGGACTTCTAAGGACAAGAACAAGCACACAGAGAAATGCTCCAGCCAACAGCCAAGGGTGCTTGGTCCAGCCATGCTTGAGATCCCTGAAAAATCTTGAAAAGTTATATTTGGATGAGTAGTCAAGCTGGCAGGATGGTGGTCAAAAGACTCTTAAAGAGCGCTTAAGACATTGCATTCCGGCATGTGCTAGATCCAAGTGGACAAATGCCATGGGCAGTATTTATATAGCTAGTAGATCCCAAGAATGCCATACAGCCATGAATTTGCCGATGATGTCGATACAATGAAGTCCCCCATGTTTTGAACTGACCCAGAAGACTAAACTGCTTGTAATGAAAGCCCGCAATGTAATTACAAGCATATCTATCGGCTGCTGCAAGCATGTATACAATGTAATTAGCTGCGAGAAGGATGAGAAGGATAATATATCGAAACATGAACGGACGCGTGGAATGGAGATGCTCGCCCTGAAAAACGAAGTAACAAAATCATCCTCAGGCGTGACACGAGTCCTGTCCCCATAAACTTGAAACACGGTGATATTCGGTGAGATAGGCCAATTTATTCTAATTAATATTAATTAATTGACCATTTGGCCAATTGATCTTCAACCTTCAAACCTTGTCCTCAAATATATGAACCATTATGAACCAATGGTCGAGGCGCAGCCATTCCAGTGCGAGCTGGCACTCGACCCAATGGGCGCTCTGAAGAGTCCAACAGACCGTAGGCAAACTCGATCTCGTAGCTGGAGCCCTTCAAACATGTCGAGGCTGAGCAAAAGGACAAGATTGGCGAAAGGGGAACATGCAATGCATCTAGCATTGAGATTGAAACCTGCCTCCACAAGATGACAAAGAAGTTCCTCTAAATATATTTTAGATGATTTTGGATGTATATTGGGTTTATATTGGTATATATATATATATATTATATATGTATGTATGATTATGTATGTATATAGTGACGGTATTTGAGTATATTGCAGCTCTTTCCATCAGGATCAGCTATTCCAATACATTCTAATACATTCAAACAGAAAATATCACATGCAAGCTGCCAACCCTTCACTTGCATATCTTGCATCATATTGAGATCATCTTCTGTACTAAAAAGATTTAATCAGATATGGCAGTGTGTCAAAACCTTGTACCCCTTTTTTGTTCACATCAAAATAGCTGGGATTTATGGATGTTCATCCCCCTAAAAATGGTATTTTCATAGGTATTGATCCATAGCCATATCATGAGAATCCCGGCAGCACAGCTCCTCGCGAGCTGGCAGCGGCAAAAGCGCCAAATCTGCTGGGCCAATGGCAACTCCCGGCATCGCCTTCCAGGCCGAGATCTGCCACAGAATTCTGATCTGCTCAACGAGCACCTGCTTGGAAGAGCACTTTTTATATACTGTACGTTATATTACTTTATATGCATTAACATGCATTAGCTAGGCTATATTTATACATTTGTCTGTTAACATATTCATTGTTATTCTAGTTTGATCGGAATTCTGTACGCGCATTCCAGCCCCAGGCTCACCAGTCCATTTTCAGCAAATTTCCAACAGAACCTCAAACGCGTTCCTTGACGTCTGACACGTGCATAAAAACAAACCAAAGCATTTGTGCTGCGTGGCGCGGCCTGCCAGGTATTCCCAGACACGGCGCCAAAACCACGGACAAGCGCTTGCGAGACCAAACGGACCATGGGATGTGCCTCCTGCAACAGCTTGAGCAAACCGGAGAATCAAATTGCTGGCAGCGGCTACATCCGTTGCATCTAGGGGTTGGGGACTTCGTGTCAAAACTATAAACGTTGATTAATTAGTAATATCATCAGATATATCAAATATATCAGTATATTATAAATTATATCATGGTAATTCATGGTATATCTGTAAATCAAATCAGAACTTGTGAGCTGCCGATGTGCTCTTGTCATACTATGCTATGTCATATAGCTCACAATGACACTGAATTTTTGCATATTTCTCCTGAACCTTCTCATACGCTCGAAGGGCAATGTTTCGCCCTGAAGCGGGGTATCCCCGTCGTTGGGGCATGGAACTCGCATCTGCAACAATACTTCAAATCACTTCAAATCAATAAAGAAGTCAAGGCTGGCTAAGGTTGCAGCCACGATCGAGGATTCTGACCTGAAAATGCAATCAACGACTGTGGTCTTACTCCAGGTGCTGGTCATCAGGTTCTCTACATTCCCAAATATGGGCCGTTACGGGTAAGTGCTTCTAGCGCTTCCGGGGTCCCCAAGCGAGCTTCCTGGCATCCCCTGTTGATTAAACACATGACATTACAATACTACGCACGGTCCCTGAAGCCTGTTGACAAATCGGCACCCTCTTGGTGCGTTCAGTCACTACTATTCGTGCTGATGGCACTTGAAGATCATGAATGAACACTGAAATGTTGGAATGCATTCAATCATTGAATCAAGTGAGGCTTACCGCATGGAAATCAAAGTGCTCCAACCTGGGCTCTTTCTACTACTCCTTGGGGATTCGCAGTGCTGTTCGGCAGCCATAAAATGGAACATGACAAACCAAACAAAAACATGGCTGACGTGCGGCAGGGGAGCACTCTTCTTACAGGAAAAAAACGGCTTTATTCGTCTATTTGCACTCTTTCTCCTGATCTGGCTCATTCTATGAAATGTAATGAATCTTGGGCGCCATCCTACCCAAACAAATAGAGAAATATAGAGAAATCATACAATTTCAATCTGTAATTAGATTGGTAAGGCTTTGCAGAAGCCACCTACGTACGAAACATGGTGATGGGATTCTATCGGCCCGATTGCACGAAAAATTCTCAGGCCGGGCACCCCAATTGAATTGATTGCTACATGATGATTCCAGTGGCAAAGGACAGAAACTCCTTCCGCTCCCTCTCCCAGTAGCGCCAAGTGATCTAAGTGGCTGTGATGATGCGAGAAGCTGCATTATGGACCTTGGCCCAGCTCACATCAATGTCCAACTTTGCAGTGGCGACATCGCCACATACTTCTTGCTGTACACGGGTGCTGCCTAAAACATTCTAAAACATTCTAAAACTATCACCAAAAAAGGCTTCTTGATGTTGTCAGCCACAAAGTGAAGGAGGGAGACATGTATCAACTATCAATATCAACTAACATCAACTACCAAACTCCTCAAATCGTTGTTTGATCTTGACTTTCCATGATCAAAAGCAAGTCATGCATGTGTCTCATTCCCACAAGGTCACAAAGGCATACAAAGGCTACATAGCAGTGCACGCATTGTCATCATGTTGCGGCACAAGGCTGAATATAGACTGAATCATCAAAAGCCACCATGACGGTGCAAAGCGGATCAAAAAGGGATGGAATAGGTGAATAGGGATGGATTCTATTGGATTCTTCATGATTCTTCCACATTTCATGATTGATTCGCCAAGGTGCCAGCAGTGTGGCAGTCTCTTGCTCCGCTTGCTCCGCTTGCTCCGCCTCGATCTCAGTGCCTTGGTCGCCTTGGTCGCCTTGGTCGCCCTGGTCAAGGTGCACAGCAGGGCTCGCTGCCCAGCTCTTCATCAGTCGTTCAGCGCTGTGCCGTGCTCGTTGCCGAAAGCGGCTGAAGGGATTCAGCTGCTGCAGATCCGGCAGAGGATGTTCTACCACCAAGTGCTTGCCAGCCGAATCACCCTCAAGCCACAAAGCACCAATGGAAGCAACTCCGACCTCCACACTTCCGGGCACTGGCATTACCAGGGTAAGGATTAAGCCAAGTGCTGTTTGCGACAATTTGTCAGTGACACTCACCTCAGGAAAGCTGTGAGCGCCTGCGACCGCAGAGGAACCTGCTGAACCGACAGCGGTTTGCGCCGAGACGGCCAATAGTTCCAGAGCACGTTGCAATTTTCGAAGCTGGTGATCACATGAAACTCTCAGATTCTTCAGGGCAAACAAGTCTCGCATGGTGTGCTCCCGCAAGTGTGACAAGAAGTTGGAATCAAAGTTGGAGACGGCTACATTGGAAGCCGCCAAAGCATCTGTCTTCAGAGCCGATCGCAGCAAATGCTCAGAGTGTCCAGAGCTGGGCAAGTTGCGAGTGACTGCTATGAGCTGTGCAGCTGTCATTGTCGCCTGCTTGATCAGCGCGACAAACCTTGCAACCGATGTCAAAATGCATTGAAGAGTTTCAGAAGCATAAATTAAATAAAATCGAACATAGGATTATTGTGCAAAAAACTGAATCTCCGGATCCTCATGAACCTCATAATATTAATAATATTTAATAATTAATGTACATTAATGTACTCACTAGACTCAAATGGCTATGGTCCAACCTAATTAAGTGTCGTTGTACTGTACCTTTGTAGAGGGTGGCAATGATGCGCTACTGAAGGGACTCGACTAAGTCTAAGTATATGCCAAGCATAATAATAGACCACAATTAGTGCACCGCTATTGAAGCGACTTGACTGAGCATATGCCGAGCATCATCATGGACTACATAACATACATCATATTACAAATGCTTGGAAGTATTGGCTAATTTTCCATGCGTGAGTTGTAGCACAAGGAGCAGAGTAATTGAGCACAAAAGGCATCAAAAGGGGACATCCGTTTCAACTACAGATGTAAAACGTCCGACCTCTGACGTCATCTGACCAAGAGACTGGCCCTCAAATCTGGTGGCCCATGCTTCACGCTTCTTTGCCCAAAGCCGTACCACACGGGCTGGCTGGGATTCGGAAGCCTCCTGCGCCAGGTCATCATCAAAACAAATGGAGCAGCTTTCCATACATTGAGAGTAATGTCAGGCCTCAAACTGGAGAAATCGAACAAACATTTGGTCAGTTGTGGGGCCTATAAGTACCTAAAATTGCTCCATACCTTCGGGAAATTCAATAGACTTCAAGCAAAGATGCGCGCATGAATTGTTATTGAGTTGGCATCTGCTGCGGCGGCTGCCCTTCACCAGTGCGCGGTCTACTTGGGGGCCGTTCACTTCACAAAGTCCACACATTGTTATTGAGTCGCTTTTGTTTTCTGGCAGACTGAGCATGTTCACATCCAGATATTGCGTTTGTGGCACTTGTCCCTACATTCTGAAAGTAAAAGAGAACGAGAGAGAGAGAGAGAAAAAAAAGAGAGAGTGAGTGAGTGAGAGAGAGAGAGAGAGAATCGAACTTTCGCCGTCGTTTTGTTTCTGCTTGTAGTGGCACCTCTCCTGATTTTCCGCACAGTTGCACAGCTTGGTCCACAGTTTCTCCAGTTGACATCGCATGTCTTCCAGCCACAGGCAGCCCTCAAGCATGATTCTCACATCCTTGCTTGCCAGGAGCTACTAAGCCACTAAGCGGATACATCAAGGCAATCTATGGCAATCTTGAAAATCTTAACAGGACACCCGACGACTTCAAAGAACACCTTGTTATCAAGGTGGCAACCAGGACCTGTTTCCTTTGAACGGCAGAATGAACTAGCTCACGAGGCAGAAAAAAACTGCCAAAAATGGAGACAAGAGTCTGTGAGGAAGCCTGTGACTAAGGATCCTTCAGCCCAAAAGTCTTCCCACATTGTCACATGCGTAGCTGAAGCTTTCTTTGAAACCGCCTCCTTCTCCACAATTGTTTCCTTGTGTTTCCTGAAAGAGATCTCGAAATCAAGTCAAACTCATGTGAGCCCTTATTCACCAGGAATCCCAAAACTACCCGTGTTAGTAATAACACAGTAGTGCAAACGTGTCAAAGTGCTCTAAGTTAACCAACAAACATCCACACACTGGACAGTGCAAGCCCCGTCGGCATTCTAAGACAAGTGAACTAGTCCGTCAATGAAATAGGATCCTTTGGAACCCCTCCGGTCTGTGCATACCTCGATGGAACCATCTTTGACCGTCAAGCGTCAGCCTTTGGGCACAGTCTTGCAGCCAGCTTTGCTCCTCACTCTTCACGGTCTTGAGGGGTCCTCAAAACAAGGAGCGCTTAAGGAGAGAAGCTGAAAATGGTAACCTGAAACACCAACGTCATAATATGAGGCCATATGATATTTGATGATATTTGCCTCTTCCAATCCAAGGGATGGAGCCTAATGGTGTGCGAAAAAAAGAGCTCCAAATTGCTTGAAAGGGAGAAGTTCCACCACTCATCAGCTGTACCTGCACTACGGCTTCTCGAATTTTCGTGAATTTTCCATATAGTTTTCCCGTGTTTTCCCCAGCAGAAATTTGCTCCGGATTCGGCCCAGTGTCCAATGGTCTCGATGGTCTCCATGGCGGTCAGCAGTACCTTTTCTCTGTGCTCCAGCTCTTGAATTTGCCGAGATCTTCGGCCTTGGGACCTGGCAATGGAGAGGAAGGACGCCATTTCCTGCTGCAAATCACCTTGGTAACCCGTGTGGCAACCCGTCCCCCCCGTGAACCGAAGTCCAAACCCAGAATGTGTAGGACATCAAGCTTGAAACTGGGATCGTTGAGAGGGAATGCTACAATGTGCTACATTATGCGTTAGTGCATCATAAATGCATATAAAAATGCTGATTCATGCAGACTCCTTGCAGCATTTGCAGCCCAGTGGCTTAACAGCTCCGCTTCGCTTGACAAAAACAGCTTCAAGCAGCACAATGTCTCTGCAACAACGGACGTGGCATCAGGTGCACGTTGCACTTGTCTTATCTTTGGTGCCCATGTCAGCTGTTCGTGCTTGGCTTCTTGAAACGTCACAGAGCTGGCCTTGCTCCACCCTGCTGAGTTGCCCGCCATCACCACAGCGTTGGCTTTTAGAGCAGCGCCTTGCTTCACCAGCCTCGGGAAATGAGCCCGCCAGTTGCCATGCTTTGCGTGCCTGGCCACCGTCTGGTATCTTGCGCGCTTACCATCACTTGGCTGGCACAGGTCGCACTCAAAGTCGACCGTGCAAATAAGAGCTCGGCAGGGATTCTCCTCGAGGAAAATGTCGACAACCCAATCACAAGCATCGCGAGAAGACTGCACCTGCATCACTGTACATTTGCTGATGACGGGTGGGCCACAGGTGCTGGCTTTTAAGGGCTCAGACCAGTCAGACCAGCCTGCTATATTGCCAGTGCGGAGCCTCAGCATGTGCTCCACACCTGGTTTAAGGCAGCCAAATGCTGCTTCCCAGACGATGAATGACGTGGAAGTCAAAGAAGTCTCACTACTTGGAACACTGTGGGCATCATCCGGCGAGGAGGGTTGGCGCAAGATCACAAAATCCTTGGCTGCTGACCACGTGGAAAAAAGCGATGACTCACGGACTTGAGCTTCCCAGAGATTGATAGGACCTCCTGAAGGATCTAGCTGATCCCAGAAGACGCGGATTTCGAAAGGCCCACGTTGTGCTTCCAAGAGCCGTGGGGTAGCAGGACGGTAGACCGTGTGAGATTCAAAGGGTTCAGACTTTTCACAGCTCCAACCCACTTCATTGGCAACTGCAATCCGCCATGTGTACGAGGAATTGGGTTCCAATCCACGTATGACAAGTCTGAATGATTCGTATGACAACTCCGCATTCCAGAAAGGGCCCAGGTCCTGCAGGTCTGCATCCTCGGTTTGTCCATCAACTTCAGTGCCCAACTCTTCGATCTCCAAACGATTGGGAGGGATCTCTGCCCAAAGTAACATGCCGGATTCTTCCACCTGGACTTTATTGATGTGCTCCTCTTGCCCAAAGTTTGACGCAACTTTGAATTCGATCTTCACAAAGTCAGTACCTTAGTCCGTGCTTGAGATGAGCAAATGACTCTTGCAATGTGTTATAGATATTCCTGTCATGATTTGTTCTACCAACCGCCATGCCAAAATGATCCAAAATGCATATATACTGTATATATATATGTGTGTATTAAATAAGTAAAACATGATAAAACATGTAATGTAATCAAAATAATTTGTCCTCGTTCGGAATGGACCCTGGCCCTGGACACCCCCAAAAAGGATACCTCTTCTACAATTGACTGGTATTGACTGCTAGTCTCATAATGTTTTGTCAATTTTTGTCATGTTTTGTGAAGATTTGTTCGTCTTTGGCAGGATCTTCGTGATTCTTCATGCAGGGCACCCAAGTCAACACAAGACAACTGCCGAGGTCTGTGAGGACGCTCTGCCGTGCGGCAGCTGATCTGAACTGGTTCGATGGACCAACCCACCTCATTGGAGGCCTTCACCCGTACCTGGGGTGGCAGCTGGTGGCAGCTGGTGGCAAAGGCAAAGGCAACCATTTAAGGCAACACATGCAGATCACGCTCCCTGCTATCAATTTGGCCCGACGCTTTCTTCATCTTTTCACTTTTAATCACTTTTATACGCGTGATAGCCCTAAACCTGAAACCATCTTAAACCCTAAAAAAAATACGTGAAATCTGCTCGGCTGAGGGCAGAACGTGATAGTCGGCTTCCCTCTCCAGATCTATGGCCTTCGATTGCCAGAGTCCTTCGAGTCCTTCGCCCAAGCGTTGAATTTGCATCTGTGGAACTTGAAGCCAGGAATGGATGAAGTTCGCTTTGCTCACCTGCACATCTGCGACATATACACCGTTTAAACATGGTAAACATGGGTTTATTCTCCCACAATCATCAGCAGAAGACCATCTCTTCAAATAATTTGAAATACAAGTTGGGATTTGAGTTTATGATGTTTATGGGTGGTTTTTGTCTGAAAGCATACCCTGCCCATGCACAGTCTTGGCTCTTCTCCGATGATTTTCAATCAAGGCCTCCACACAGCAATCCTTCACAGGTGCTCCATCTGGATCGCTGGTGCGCCATTGCAAGTCCAACCAGGTAGCTCCGCGCATGGTGCAACGCAAATCTTGCACTTTACCAGGCCTTGCATTTAGACATCACATTGACACGGACAATGGCAAACATGCATCCCTGACATTCACCCGGCTACCTTCTCAAAAAAAGAAAAACTACAGCAATCCAAATCTGTCCAAAAAAATCCAACATGATGAAGGGATGGGCCTAGTAGACATGTAGAATGATGCAATCCTGCCAGCCACAAGAACCCCCTTGAAGACACCGGCCTACACAAACAACCGTGTTCTTCAGTCATGTCACCCAACTATCACCTACTAGTAACACCATGTAACACCCAAACTGATTGAGGATAACCATGGACTCTTGGAATCTCTTGGACACAATGGACACAAAGGACCATCGTGGATCATGGACCATCGTGGATCATATTGTTTGAGTCCACCAGTCCAGTGCCTCTCTGATGACCTGCATGGCAACGCTTCCGAGGGCTTGGAGCGGCCGGCTTGGTTCACTGCGAAGAGACGGAGCCAAATCGTCTGTTCCGGCTTTAGGCTTCCAACCTCCAAATAGATCCAAATAGATCCAAATAGAGGCAAATTCTGCAAAGTTGTTTGTTTAAAAGACTTTAAGAAGAAAAAAGTTAATGGAGGAGTATGGAGATGTGTGGCGAGATTATCAGATGCAGTGCCAAAGCATGACTGACACGCTTCATATGATGCGTGTCAGGAAAAATATGGAACGATGATGAATAATGAACATGCACTGTGCCGCCAAACTCAGCCAGAAGACTGTGATGGAACCGCTGCGGCCACCAGGTTTCAATGGCACTTCACTTCCATCAGCATCCTGCAAATGCGCATTCAAGATAAAGCTGGAAAGGTGCTATCAGCAACCATGGAAACATCTCACCAGTGAAACTGTGTCCTCACCAACTACATGGACAGTCAATTGTACAACTAGTTCTGCTAGGTGAAGATCCTGGGGGCCAATTATAATTCTCCAATTCACTCAGCCATGGTGGATGCGACTATTTCGACTAAATCTGGTCTTAACATGCACCTCAAAGTACTCCGGCGTTTGCCACCACCACGTTGCAATGTCAAACATGCTGCTAATGCCATCGCCAGTTTCCCCGGGCAAGACCCCAGTATTCGAACCATCTGGTTTCAGGCAAAACTCCGGCTCTATATGTGAGACTGGGCAACCTTCTTCATCTGCAAACTCGAACTCTACTTCAACTTTTCCGGGACAACGAGCCACCAATTTGAGCTGCGTGGGTGGCCCAGGTGCTTCAGATGTCAGACACAGCTGCGGGTCTGAAAAGTCGGACCAGCCGATACTATTGCATGCTCTCACTTTAAAGCGATATGCTGTGGCAATCTTCAGCTTGGAAATGATCCCCTGCCAAGTCTCTTCCCTATACTCAGAGTACTCACTGGAAGCGACTCGTCTCGAATCCAGCAGCTTGATGTCAACGTTTGACACGTCCTGCCACATGCTCAAGAAGTCCGCCGTACAAAATTGAAGCTGACACTCCAAAACCGGAGCTTGGCTGGGTGTCTTAATAGACCAGTGGAGCTCCAAACCATCTGTCAATCGCCTCATGCAGCGTGGAGCTTCACAAGCAGCTTTGCCCAAGGTCTCGCACTCACATGAGAGAAGGGCTGCGCCGGCTGCGCTCGCTGCGCTTGCTTTGCCAAGTGTTTTGTCTTCGCTCTCACTCTGGTCCACAGCTGGTAGGATACGGAAGCTGTAGCGTGTCTCCTTAGGCTATCTCAAGAAGAAGCAGGGATAATGATCAGATGTGATGGCCGGAGAATTGTTGAGGCTCTATGATCTCTGTGTCGGCGCTGTCATGTTATGTTATGCCGTATCTGTTCATACCTTCCCTCAAAGTCAAGGTGCAGGCTTCAAACACCAAACGGTGAGATGAAAAGTGCCATTGCCAATGCTTTGGGTACGGCAATCTGTGCCTTCGACCAAATCCGTCCAGCTGTCGTTCTGAAACCAGCTGCCACGCGCTAGGCTTTGTACCTGAGCTTGGTGGATATGGTGACGGGTCTTCAGATGTCTTCTGCCTTTAGCGGATGGCACATTGGATCACATTGGCACTTGCAGAGGACAGGCAGAACATGGCAAGGTGAAATCAATACGGTGCAAGATGACTGTTTTGATATGTTTTAATGCAATATTAATATATTACTATATATTAGTATATATTATATTATATTATAATTTTATATAATATATTATGTTAATGGCTGTCTGCCGACCCAGCCGACACATCCACCAGACCGTCCCTCGGCAGAATCAAGGTGCACACCATGGAGGTGTAAGTGACCCTGCCACTTCTAGCTTCACCTGAGACACGCTGCTGCCATGGCTGCGACCCCTCCGTTTCTGTGTCGGGTGTCATGTCATGAGCAACAATAGTAACATCGTTGCCTAAGCCATGGCTGCAATATGGTGCAATTGTCAGTCATGTCATTGAACGTTGCTGCTTTTGTCGACATCAATGCCAGTCCCATATGCATTCGAGTCGCAGATTCCAATCCTCTTTGGATGCACCGCATAGGCTGCATGGTGCATCGTTGGCGTCTGTGAAGTGATAGTAGTCGTAGCCATGCGGAGCAGGGAAAGGACTACTACCAAAAGACCATTCGTGCATGTTAAACTAGATTAGCAAGCGATTCACAATCTTCAAGTTTCGCACAATACTTGCATAAGAAACACTGCAGTTTGTGATGTGTGTGTGTGTCTGTGGTGTGTGATGATGTGTGTTTGATATTGGGTGTGTGCTTGCTTATCGTGTGCTTCAAGATGCGAAGGTCCATTCTGGGCTGCTTCAGCACTGTTCAGCTCAAATATTGAGAAGCTGGGATCCCAGTGGACGCACAGATTTTTTTACAAGTGAAGCTACGCTGTAGATGGGCCAAGTCGTAGCTAAGTGCATTTTTTTTAGTGCATTGTTTTTTTTTTAATGTGCGGCTGTTGGCTGCAGGCATCTGTACGCACGATACTCATGAGAACCAATGAATGCGTTCACACCAACAGCTCGATTGGAGCCAGCGTGTGGCTGCAAAACAGGTTGGGGCAAACTGCCTATGGTTGTTGTTGTTGCTTGTGTTCAGGCAAGCACAATGTTTTGCTTTAGGGGAACAGGTGTGCACAGTCTTCCACCGTTTCCAAGAAACAAACAGTTGGCAAGCAAGGGCTTGGCCGCCCTCAAGTCATGTTGGTCGCTATCAACAATCATGAAACAAGAACCTCACTCGACAATCGACTCATACGGACTCATGCACCAATATAATAATATAATTATCCAATAATTACTTTACAATACTTGGGATGTACTTGAGTGGTTCCTTTTGCGTGAAACCAATGTTGCGGTTTTGCCATGAGATCTTTACGATCTCTCCCGCCCGCGACGCCTTGACTTCGATCAAAGATCACTCCAGGGCTTCCTGGACAGCAACCTGTAAAAATATGTAAAAATTAAAATACATGTCAACATATGTCAACATAACACATATAACAGCAGTGTGAGAGGATGAGGATGTCAGAGCTTGGCATGTCTTGGGATCTTGGAGAGAAGTTGCGAAACTTCGGCAGTTGCGCCACTCTGGGCAGAAGCATATCACATGAGGGACATAACGCAACTCTGGGTGTCTAAGAATCCACTAAAAACAAAATCTGGAGCACGATGATAGCAAAATGGTTTGCTCACTTAGTGTGTAGATCTGGTTCACCCTGGCACCATATCGAAGGAGCCTTCGTCGGCTTTGCCTGATGAACTGGCAGACCTCGAGAGACAGTTGGAATTTGGGCTCAGGATCAGTCTCTCAAAGCTCAAGGGCAGGAACTGCCTAAGGGTTGAGTCTCCCTGGCAATTTCTTGTGTTTCTTGGGAGATCTTGGAAGTCAATGGAAGTCTGTGGCAAATTCTTTCTCCCGCAATCTCCCGAAACAGCTGAAGTGCACAGCCCATTGCCTCTCAGCTGAAGCAGCTGCCTGGCTCGCGGGAAGAATGGAATGAGCTGTAGCGTGTGAATGTGTGTAGTATTGAACAGTATTGAACTTGAATGTTGTTTGATGATGTTTTGCTGTTGTTTGCGAAGCCAGTTTGGAAGTGAAATGTGAGACTCATCGTCATGGACGTCATGAATTCGATGCTTCTCAAAACACTCTTGCGCCTCAGCTGCATCTTGCTCTCGCAGCCAAGCCTCATCCTCCTCAGTCACTTGCCACAGAATCTCCCATCATCTCCCATGAGGCTAAACATGGGCAAAGGATTGCAGGGATGGTATGATGGCTAAGGCCAGAATTGAATGCTTCAACATGCCGAGATTGAAGTGCCCTGACGTTTTGACTCGTGATGGCTGCCCTTTGATATCTGGAATCTGGACCCAGTCCCGTTTTCAGGGCTGAGACAAGTCTCCTCAAAGCATGGAATGAATCGATCCGGGTATCTACAGGTATCCTACACCTCACGCTCGCAAGGTACAGAAATCTACTTGACTGATATATGTTGATACTTGGGAGTAAGGTAGGGATGGTACCAAGAGGGTTTGGTTGCCTCATAAATCTTCTACGTGACGATCGACAACCAGTCACATGTTTTATCGATTGCACATACCAACTCTACAGTTTAAGCAGTTTATTCGTCCTCTGGCTACCTCTGGGTTTGTCGGTAGCACCCTCCAGCAATCTGAGCTGCTACCGTACCAAGTGCGAAGCGTTGGATATGATGCCTGAAGGAGTGAAGGTCCGATGCTCTCCCAATGTACGTGACAGAGGAATCCATCAAGCGTAGCAGCGAGTTTTGCTGGTGGAAAGTAGGTAGTGGAATTCCAGTAGTGCCTGCGAGTTGAACAAGTTGCAGCAAAGTTCGCGTGGGACGGTGAGGAAAAACTTGCGCGGAGCGCAAGCATCAGAACCGCCAGATCGCATTGAAACATAAACGGATGAAACGGAAGCGAAGCCGTTGAGAGTTCTGCGAGCAGTGTAATGTTGGGGCAAAGGCCCCATAGATTTGCAACTCATGCTCAAATATCTTGAGCGACATCTATGACGTTGTGTGACACTGTATGACCTATCTCTTAGTGACTGTCATGAATTTGCTGCTAAAATAAAATGTATCGAGATTATCTGCAGAACTCACCTGTTGCGCAGGTGTGATATGGGTGTCCAAAACTGGGGTGTATACCGCATACCCCAAATCCAGTGGCAAATCAGTAACCATCCATTCTTGAACATCAAAATATTGTGTATATATATATATTGGAATCTGTTACTGTTATATATCTGTTATATATTGTTATATAGCATTTACCAAATATTATCAACGATCCTAGAACGGCCACAGATGGGGCATGTCCCATTTTCAGACACAGCCAGTGCTAAGGCTGCTAAGTTGAGCTGAGAAAAACAATGCCCGCCAGCGACAAGATCGACAAGGCATGCGCCCTGCAATACCCTGCATCCAGCAGTTTAAAGGGAAACTGCTCTTGACGTTTTGTCAAGAACGATACTTGAAAGAAGTCAGCCACCTATCTTGCCTGTGCTTTTGGAAGGATGTCAGAGTTGTAGAAAGGATATCAAATCGGCACAAATTGGCTATTGATTCAATGAGCGATTAGATGCATACAGCATGTCTACAGTCTGTACTTGGCCGGTTCAGTCAACTTCTTCAAGGCAGAGCAGAAGAGCTAGTTACTAGCTAGTTGGCTCAGCCCAAACCGAAAAAAATGCAGGGAATGAGCACCCAAAAACACAAGCAAAGCGGTGAATTTAGAAATTGTTGCTGCAGTGCCACAAATTGGCAGAGCTGGCGTAGGCTCTTGGGGTTGCCAGCGACGTCAGTCTGAAGTGGTCTTTTGCAACCTGGAGCGTCTTTCCTCAGAATGGAAGCTGGACCTTTAAGTCCAACGGAAGAAAAACACACACCTGGGAGAGGTGGAACAATCGCTTCTGTGAGGGTAATAATTCGGGCAATAGTAAATTATCTGTACCCCGTAACTGATGACAAACACTGGCTCCTCATGCTTCCTTTCCGAATCCTATCGTCCAAGGTTGGTACTGAGCAGTGCATGGAATTTGGAGCAGCGCATTGTTGAGCCCAACGTGCTTCTTGACACGTTGTCTGCTCCAAAGCCATCGCACACTTCAAAGGGCAAGCGATGCCAGTTGCCTAACATCTGCCATTTCAAAATCTAATGCCCTGGTTGCGACGACATGTTTGCCATGACATCAGCAAGCAGGGGTCTCGTGAAAGACCTCAACGCAGCAGAGGCAGTGCGGCTTCAAGCAATACGTTCAGCTCAGCAAACTCGAGTTCTTGAATGCTACGCCGCCAGTACGCCGCCAAGTTCAAAGAAGAGCAATGTAGCAGAGCCTATAGTATAAATAATATATATATATAAATATATATATATAAATATGTATAATATTTTTTCAAAAAACAATTATAACTTCTAACTAACTCCAGCCAGTGCCAGGAAGCAAATGTTGCAAACTAAGGGCCACACATTCGGCGCTTTATGACAGATGCCCGTCGCTCACAAGAAACCAACGACAGCAGGGATTGAGGCCTTGAATCATCAGGAACCACTCCGATCCAAAGAGTACTGTATCACAAGGAATCCAAGCAAACTTCGAGGCATCTTGAAAGTGCTTGGACTCTTTGCATCTCTCAATGAGATCTTAAGAATTCTTAAAGTACAGTATGCCTTTCATTGGCCTTTCATATTCTTTCATACTGTTTTACATCGTGGATTGCGGTCTCTCAGAATAGGTCTCAGGATTCTGAGGTCATGACGCCTTGGCAACCGGCTTCGAGGTGTCAATACTCACATCCTGATGTCACAAATCAATTGAAATCCAATGGAAAGATGATGAAACATGGGGACAAACATGGCAAAAATGGGGAATAAAACAGCAAAGTCTGAATCATTCTGCCGACCAGGCGTTGTGGATGTCAAGCTCCAAAGTGTAGGAAAGGAGAGCGCGAGTCGGCAGCTGTCACCACCCGAAACATAACTCAAGCAGAGTCGCATGGAGGGAATCCCTGGCAGCTTGCCCTGTGCCTGGCCAAATCATCATTGGAATCTATTGAAGGCCGCTGTTTGGAATGGAGGCTACACCTTCGCACTTTCCAACAGTCTTCAACATCGGGGTGAAATCTGAACAATGGATGCAATGAATGTTCCTCATACTGAGGAGAGGCATGTGGGCGATGGATGCGATGGAGGCAATGATCCTACTAGCCCAACCTAAACTTTAAGTTTTCCTGAGCAGTGGCAGCAGCCAATCCGAACTAAAACAAGTCATACTGGGATTGTTGTTTCAAGTACGTAGTGTAGATACAATATGCAATATAGATCTACATCGCACTATGTATGTATGTCTGTCTGTCTGTCTGTCTGTCTGTCTCTGTCTGTCTGTCTGTCTGTCTGTCTGTATCTATCTATCTATCTACCTATCTATCTATCCATCTATCTATCTATCTATCCATCTATCTATCTATCTATCTATCCATCTATGTATCTCTGTCTCTATGTATCTCTGTCTCTATGTATCTATCTATCTATCTATCCATCCATCCATCCATCCATCCATCCATCTATCTATCTAATCCTATCTATCTAATCTAATCTAATCTAATCTAATCTATCTATCTATCTATCTATCTATCTATGTATCTTTGTATCTATGTAAGAGTATCTATGTATCTATGTATGTGTGTATATATATATATATACATAGAGAGAGAGAGAGCCTATACTGATGGCAACGCCGTTTACAAGTAGATCACATTTGACATCATTTGACCAAAGGTGACTAGTTGTGGCCAGCGGTGACCAGCCTGTGAGACAAGGAGCAGAGACAGACTTGGAATTCGACCTTGCAAGGCGAGAGAAGCTGAAAAGTTATGAAAAGTTCACATCGGAAATCAATGGAAATCATCTGTTTTCTTGGCAAACTCGGCAAACTCAGCAAACTCTCACCCCACGGCCTTGACATTCCGCTCACACTCACGTGTGGCTTCATAAACGTAGCAGCGCTTGGAAAGAGCAAATCCTGCAAAGTTAGAAGCATCATTACGCATTCGACGAAACACGGTAACACGGGAGGGTCCCACTCCATTCCATGTCCAAAGCTTTGACCAAGACTGGTTCATGACTCATGACATCCCTTGACTGACCTGACTGACCGAAGTAAGAGAAAGAAATGTCACCAGCACTACAGGCATCCGCAGAATTGTTTTCTCCATGCACTGTCTTTGAATGCCATCCTACGCCATCCAAGTGATAATGGATGGATGGTAATGGATCTATGACGAACAACTGCTGTGTTCTGGTCAAAGTGCCTGCCGGCTTTGCCGCTGTTGGCACACACAAAGAAATGCGCAAGCTCGCAGCTGAGGAAAACTGATCACTTCAAACATTGAATCTGTTTTTGGCAAGCAGACAGGAACCACAGAGCTTTCCCACCCTCCTGTCGCCATGTCCTGTGTATCCTTTAAATATTGGCTCTCTAAGAGTGCTGTAGAAGCTTGCGCCAAGCTGAAAGGCCCTTCCTCTTGGCAAGCCCTACTTGTGTGAGCCTATTCCCAGGCTCACAAAAGGCTATGGGTCTGCAACGGCCAGGGCAAAACAAAAACCAGCACTTCACGTGTTTCACGCAAAGCGCCGATCATTTTCAGAAGCTTCGACTCGAGACCCTCAGAATTGCTCTAGATGCCGATATGAGTACGTCGTGAGTAGTGTGTGATTTGCTGGTGTAAAGTACAGCACTTTTCTGATTTGAGGTGAGCACAGGCAAGAAATGAAACTGCAGAACTGTGGGTTCATATGGGGTCACGGATGTTGGAAAACGGTTCCTTCCTTGCGTTGAATTTCAGAGCCAAGAAGATCGTGGAAAGTACAGTATCGGGCACAAGCCTAAGTTTATGCAGCCAGATCCGTGTTAATCCCTTGATTCGTGGAGGGTTGTCCCCTGTCCCGGACTCACAGGATTTGCAACTGAACGTCTCGAGCGATGCTTGACTCTGTGCAATGCTGCGGCTGCCGCCCTAATCATCATCATGAAAATGAGACACATCTTGAACCTCAGCTGCAGGATGTGGGATGCTGCCTGCAAGAACCCCCTCTGAACCACGGCTTGACTGTGGCTTGATTCGGCCTGACCCACCCTGCTATTATCCATGTTCCTATGAGATTCCTAAGTGTTCCTGAAATATCACAAAGATTCCCAAAGTATTTGCAGCTGAGGTGCAAAAGCATGCTGCAACAGACTCACCGCTGAATCCCTGCGATGAACAAGGCCCGAAGGCTTGGACAAATTTTGGGAAGGGCGTTGGTGTTGGCATACTAATGGATTTTGCTCTGAAAGTTCCTATATGGTTTCACATTGGAAAAAGACTTTGCAAGTTCTTGTCTGTTGGTACGAGTAGCAGCAGTACAGTATCCCACCGCAGCGGGAAGAGTTCCCAAATTCAACACAAGTCTGCTGAAGGTTGATCTGCTGCAGCTTCGGTGGCTACTTGCCGGTCATCAGTTCAAAGTATGTCAACATATGATGGCATTGTATGAAACCTTCGTAAATGTTCATAAGCTATGAGCTAAAGAGGTATGGGGCCAGCCTTTCATCGGGATCCCTCTGCAAACATCGATGGACAAAGCTTCGGTAGATGTCGGAGAAAGTCTCTGGAACGGGTGGCGTCTCATTGGACATGCCAATCTTGTACCTCAAAGCTCAACAAAGCGGCATTGTTTGCATTGATCAGCATAGCACATTCTGCCATATTCTGCACCTGACACTCCAAAAGCCCACTTCAGACTCTGGAAAGAAGCGAGGTCCCACACCACATCTTTGCAACGAAGCGAATTGTGGTCCAAGGTGCATCGCTGCCATGTGATTGTCAAACTTCCTGGGCCAATTGCCAAAGCAGAAAAGGTGACATGGCAAGCGAACTACAGAAGGTCAGCATGGTCTTTTGGGGGCTTAATCATGCTTAATCTGTGCAAACGTGGTCCAATCTGATATACAGTAGCCGGAGAATCCAATGTTATGGGATGTCATGCGCAAACAATAAGATGCATAGGAACTTCCAGGCCAGAAACTACCATCAAAATGGGATGCTGAGATGCTGACGTATGTTATGCTGATGCAAAAGTGCAGCCTGGATTCCCCCAAGGGTTACTTCTTGCAGTGCCCATCTCCAAAACCACACATCCAAAGCTCCAAACATCTGCCATTCTTCCGTAACCTAGGCAAATCTGGGGTGGAATGAAGGCAAAAGCTCTAAGTTCAGAGAGAAGATTGGCGAAGGCACCATTCTGGCTTAATGCATCTTAGTCGAATCAAGATAACAATGAAGCTCAAAGTCCATGTTGTCTAAATCCAGTAGACCCTTTGTGCTGTGCGCAGCTACAAGGCTCCATTGCAGCATTGCGCCCGGCCCATCCCCTCCTTGACATGGCAAGGGACCCACATTCTTCACTACCTGGCCAGCAAAGCAAGCAAACATTGTTGGGGAAGGAGGAAACATTTCTGCAAAAAACCCTCCAGTTGTGCAACCAGCATTGCACCAAGGTTGTGAAGATTGCAAATCCATTGCAACATACTGCAACGTTGTCAAGGCCTCGGGCGCCATCCAGGGAATCGATCCCTTGAGCGTCGTCGACAAGGTTTCGTCCGTCCTTTCATGGGGAATGGGTGAGAAAGGGTTGGTTTCATGTTTCTTCATGTTCAGAAGCAAGATTTTTGATCCAACCACACATAGGGATTCACCGAAGTGAGGGTTCCAGGGTTTGCGACCGGTTTTCCACTCTCACCACTCAAAAACATGCAAAAAACTTCGGCGGCTGTTGTAGCTGTACAATCTCAACGCGTAAAACAGGTGCATATGATATAGATATATGATATAAGTTTAAAAAAAATCTCGGTGTATCCACAATCAGACACAAGGTAAAAGAATAATAGTAACAACATGTAACAACCATGATAATAGCGTGAATAGTAACCAGAGCAATTCACAAAATTCTAGGAATCATTACCAAATGAAATTTAGTTAGAAAACTTCCGAGTTATGGATGGTGGTCATGATGAAGACATTATGTTAGCATTCACCATGACCATCATCCATAAGTCGGAAGTTTTCTACATCCACACCATCATGTCAACCACGCCATCATGTCAACCCTATCATCATGTCTTCAACCCATCATCATGTCAGCCACATCATCATGTCAACCACATCATCATGTCAACCACGCCATGAAATAGCGTGAATTCACGATTGAAAGCACTCTCGGGTGCGAAACTGCCGGTTCTTTCGGGCAATGTGGCTCCTGGGGTCGCCGAAGTAGGGCATCTGTTTCTGGGGTTGCGGGGCTGGATGTGTGAAAGTTGTCGACAAAGTGCGCACAGGACTGTAGTGAGAGCTCGATTTGCATTTCAAAAGCTCGGAGCACTTTTTGAAGATCAGGTCGGCAATATGCTTAGACGGTAGCGTGCGCTTCAAAATGTTAAAAGACTGCGGCGTTCGGAGCACTTTTGGAAGGTCAGGTGGGAAAAACCGTGCACCAGACCGGGAGCTTGGTTTCATTTTGGTTTGGCAAAAAAAAACGTAAAACCATCGTGTTCGGAGTGGCGGGGAATTGCCCCCATTGTCAGCGCTACACGAAACGTTGGTCGTTTTGGTGCGACGCTATGCGGGTTTGCAAGAACGCGTTGGCACGGCTGCGCAGCAAAGCATTCAGTGATGCCGCGGCCCTCCCTATGCGAGATTGCAGCTGGAGTTTGCTAAGCCAAGCGCATTGTAAAAAGCTGCGCGAAAAGGTAGTTTTTCAGCACAGTGCCACGTTTGCGCGATGCGGAATTGCAGAAGCTCGGGGTTGCAAATCGAACAGTGCTGGCTGCGCGAGGAGAATTGAATTGAATTGGGTTGCAGAAGTTACGGGAGAGGTAGCCGGGAGGCGTTTCAGAGCAGAAGTAAGTAGCCCAGATAAAAGGCTGCTCAGAGAAGAAGTAGCTGAGAGAAGAGGTACCTCAGCAAGGAGGTTGCTTAGTGAAGAAGTAGCGCAAAAAAGAAGTAGCTTACTCACTCATCCACCCACCCACCCACCCATCCATCCATCCACCCATCTATCCATCCAATCATACAAACATTCACCCATCCATCCATCCATCCATCCATCCATTCATCCATCCATCCATCCATCCATCCATTCATGCGTTCATGCAATGTTTCATTGATTCACGGATTCATGGATTCACTGATTCTCTGGTTCATTGAATCTTTGGTTCATTGGTTCATTGACTCGCTGCTTCAGCAGTTCATTGTTTCTTTGCTTCATTGCTTCAATGATTCATTGATCACTACAGAAATTCACTCATTCATTGGTTCACTGAATCATCCATTCATTGGTGCGTCGGTTGACTGATTCATTGATTCGTCGACTCATCATCCATTCATTGGTTCACTGGTTCATTGATTCATCGACTCACCATTTCATTCCTTGATTCACTGAATCATCAATTCATTGATTGATGCACTGATTGATTCATTGACTCATTGTTTCAACGACTCACTAATTAGTTCACTCATTCATTGATTCTTTGGTTCATTCGGTCAGTTGCGCACGGATTCTTTCATGTCAGTTCACTGGCATCTCAATCACCATTTGCTCATTCGTTGATGCACCTCACAATTTCAGCAACTCATCGCTTCTGCATGGCAAAAACGTTCCTATATAGGCCATTGATTTCTCACAGCCATTCCATTTTTTTGGAAAATACACTGCGGTTTATGTTGCTTATGCATGCTTATGCCCTATGCAATGAATTCACCGGAATGTCAGCGTCGCTCTCCCTGACTGAACACCAGCTTTATGGCTCGTCCTCTTGGAACAACCGAAGTCTGCTAGTTTCGCACACAATTCCTTGGCCGCTCCAAAGCCAAGCAAAGCCATGGGGCTGACTCCATGTTACGACCACGATTGCTTGACTGCAGCAATGCAGCCCGGTTTCTGTGCTGTTGGCACTATGTCCCATCAAAACGTTAGCCTCAACATCATCAACTTGACATGTCGACTCAACAGCTTCGAAATAGAACGGAATGACACGTTACCATTTGTTCTGCCCACCCTTTCAGTGCAGCATTATGTTTTAACCTTGCATTCCTTCATGCAATGCTGCTCACGGAACTGCCGTTTTGAGAAGCTTGAATATGAAAAAGTGTCAAAGCCACACACCTGCGAAGCAGCCATTGCTTGGTCTTGCAGAGTTTGGCTTGACGCTCTACATTGAAATCTCTGCCGATGTCTGCCGGGGAGCACTTTTAATATCTCTGTGAAGCACCTCAGGCTGAAGCGAGTGAAGCGGCTCACCTTTCGGCTTTCCTGATTATATACATAGACAAGGAATGGAACAGCGGAACCAAGAGGAAAACAGTGTATGAATAGACGATAAAAAACGGCCAGCTGCTATTCAGCGTCAGTCTGCAGAAGAAAGACAAAGAAAGATAGAGCGGGAAATAGCACGTATGTGTACACATCATGTTTCTCATCGTTTCTCGATGCCCATCCTGAGGGCCAAGGCACAGGTGGCTCCTGCGTATGCAAATAAGCCAAGCCCTCGAGCAGGTCTTTGGTGTATCTGGCCGTAAGGCTTTCCTGCGCATTCACAGAGTTTAGCAGAAGATTAACATTCGCACATCATAATTAGAAAAAAATAGCATAGTTCAATGTGGTTCAATCAGTCCAATCCAATTGGGCATCCGAGTACCTTGAATTCTGAAGAGGGTGTATGTGTGTGTGATTCCCAAGACTACCACGGACCTGTGCTTGGACTAAGGACTTTGCGGTGGTATCATTTACGCACGGGATGTTGTTGCTAAAACAACTGCGAGCAAACGCAAGGGATTTTATGGCCATCTTCCGAGACACCAGCAATCAAATCTAGACTTTCTGTGACTCTCCTCAAATGCACCGAACTGCTGCAAAACACTGGCCATGGAGCCACCAATCATGTACTCCAAGTAGATGTAAAGGCAACTGCCCTTCCAGGGTGTATCCAGCACACGGCTCGTACAATGCGACAAAAAGGTGTGAAACTTGTCAAACAAATGTCTACAGTGGATATTCCCATGAAGTGTGCTATGGTCTCGTTTCTTTGATCATGTCTGCAACCAAGGAAGCGGCTATGTAGTCATGGCCCAGGTAGCTCACAATGCCTCGACTGCATCTGTATGCTCAGGACAGGGGCAAGGCCAGGCTGCACTCAAGAAATTCTCAAAGCCACAAAAATAAAGAACAAATGCTTGGAATCATTAAGACAAAATAAAGCAAAAAGCTTCTGCATGCAAGGATGTGCAAAGATGTATTAACATGTATACAGATGTCCAAAAGCAAACTGAATTGAACATCTAGGCACTGGGATGCTTCAGCTTGGAACAGATCTGGACTTCGTTCTCCAAAGCTTCTTTGAACTTAACATCTGCCGCATCTGATGTGTTGATCAAGACCTGGAAGAGGCCAAAACGACGCTCAAACCCAGGGTGCCCATTGATGAAATGTCATGAAGGCGTTTATGCCCAATATATCGCAATACATAATATCATACAATATCAATATAAGCGGAATGCAAGCTCTTGATACCTCTTCTTTGGTGAAAAAAAAGGTCTGGGTATGTCTGGGTGCTGCCTGTTGTGCATGTTTCCGACCTTTCCGTACCTTTTGGCCGGTCCCTTTCGGTGGAAATCGGTGCGCCTCTTTGACAGCGAAGAGCTGTCCAGTGCTCTGATCCAGCGCTTGGATCACGTTTCCCAAGGAGCCTCGACCTGAGCTATGACGCAAGCATCGTAGAAGCATCGTAGAAGCATAGTAAGCAGCACAATAAGCGATTCAAAAAGGATTCAACAGATTTCCAGGTAGAAGATCTCCATCACTCAGAAAAGTAAACCAATATAAAACAGTAGATAGATCCGCTTCAAGATTGGTCCCTTTCCATCTTTGTGTGCCTAGACACGGGAATACACGGGACATAATGTCCAATGTCTGGAAATGCTTGAACTGATGGCACGAACACTCTCGTCTTGTCCTGCTGTATTTATTGCATTAAGATCATTGAGGATAGTGCCCAGATTCTCTCCACGAACCTCTGCTGCAAGGATGCTCTGCTTGAAGCGTCACGGCTTTTGGATTCAACTTGATGCAAATATATGCAGATCATCTATCTACTGCCATTGCAATATTCCAATAATATCACGATGCTGTCTACAGTATCACCATACATATGCAAAGTTGTCTGACCTTGAAATTCAGGCAAGGTGCCCATTTGACAGTGGTCCCATGGATTGCTGCAGGCGAGCTCATCGTCTCCAAAAGCATGGAGCTTTGTTCCCACGCTGCTGAGAGCATGCCTTAGACGGCTCACAAGACGCCGACGAGCACGATTCGGCCCCAAGGAATTCATAAATCATAAACACATCATAGAAATTCATAGAATGGAAGCACTTCCGAGAAGGCACCTTACGAGTTGCTGGTTCTGCACCAGCTTTCTCACAAGTTCAAATTTGCTGCACTGCAAGAAGTGATAAGAAGTGTATGTTGTTTGCCAAGCTGCTGTCTGACATGCTCAGCTTTTTCACTCCGCTCACACCGCGCGTGCAAGAGAAGCTACCTGCCTGTGAAGGCAGGTGTGCATTGACATCATTCATCTCACAAATTTGACGGAGCGGTTGTCCTATAGTTGTGAAATGAGCACCACGAAGAAAGACTACAGTGTGACTGATCTGAATACTGAATATTATATGTGTATATAATTGTGTATATATATATATCACGAGTGGGCTCGTCAGTCTTTGTTGAGCCAAGATCTTTTGAAACATGCACCCCCACTGAGGGTTTGGCTACAGGGTATGGAGGGAGTGTCCTGAGCTGCAGCCGCATGGACATGCACGGAACATCCCTTTGAATCCTTTCAGACTTTAAGATTTCATCACGGCACCTTTTATAAGACAAACAAGGAGCTGTGAAAAAAAACGTGAAGCATGTTCTGGGGAGTACAACCGAGCATCTCTTCATCTGAGGAGTTGTCCATGTCGCCAAAGTTCCTCTGTCCTATGGTGACCTGGATCACTTGAGGGAGACCAGGCACAGTGAAGCGAAACCAAGGTTACCCGGTTACCCCATCCAAGTTTCAGAGGAGCCCGAACCGAGCCCCCAGCGTTCAGAGCAGGATCGTTCACGGCTGGATTGTTCCGGCTCGGGAAGTGATCAAGCGTGTGCTCCTGGTAGTTGATGCGAACAAACTTATCTTGACTGTTTCAAATACCTCGAGTTTTGTTTGAAGAAAAACGAACTGTTTGTCCAACCTTTCCAAAGGTGTCAACATGTGTCAACCAGTTTCATTAAGCTGCCCAGACCTGCTCCAAGACCTCCTCTACCGGCTCCACAGGTGGAGGAGGCGGTACAGCTTCCATGGGGGAACTCACAGCACCAGGCACCTGGAGCAGAGCAGCAGACATAGACTGACAATATTTGACAATTCAAGATATTCAAGTGCTTTCAGTTTGTCAGTCTGCTTTCGTTTGCTTCCCATGGCTTCCCTGCTCCTGAGCACCTTTCCCAATTTTCCCAAACTCTGCATGAGCTTCAATACGCTACAATGCTTTTCTGGGGGGGGAATCAAGGTGTGCAGATAGGTCCTATAGGTGCCAGCTACAAAACGATGCAAAATGATGCAAATGTTGATGCAAATGCTTGTGAATGTGGCGTTCAGCTTGCACCTGGTAGGTGGGTGACACACTCCTTGGAGGCTCGGGAGGGAGAAAATGTAGCGAGGCACCAACCGTACCTGGCAAAGGAGAGGTAGCATGGTATCATCATGCAGCGCGGCCCAGCATGGCAGCATAATTAGTGAAAAAAGCACAGTTGCACCCGAATCATGCAGAATTGACTCACAGTCCAGGCAGCTGTCAATCTTTAGAGGTTGAGCTGCCAATCTTTAGGCTTGGACTAAAACTTTTACCTCCCAATGCAGGGCACTTCCTCCTCTGCCGCTGGCAGACGAACTAGGTCTCGAAACGCCTCTCCTGCTGCTAGACAAGTTTTGATGCAAAAGACCTTCATCTACGGACAAATATGATCAAATAGGACAAAAATGGACAAAATAATACAAAATATGTTTGCAGCATCGTTTGATGGATTTGCTTGGATATCTTGAGTCATTATAAATTATGAGTCATTAGCAAATTCCCATTAGCAGCTATAGCACATGTGCCGAGCACTGAAATGCGCCAAGTTGATCCGAGTTGCTTGATCTCCCCAGGCGTCGTTGGCCGTGACCCGGGTGAGGACTGGATCGTCCCTCGGGTGGAACCATCTGAAGAGTAAGGGACCTGCGGCTCGTTGCGACGGCTTTCGGCTGTCACCTGTGACATCCTGTGACCTTGACGACCTTGACGACCTTGACGACCTTGACCCAAAGCTTTGGGTGCCGATCAGATTTCGTCATGCCACAGCAATGCCTACAACGATGATGGAAACCGATCAGCGAGGATCAGCACCTTCTTGATGGGAAGGTGCCGCGCTGCCATTGCAAGAGCCAAAAGCTTTGATTTTTGAGTGAAAATTCTTGTATATTCTTATATAAGTACATTGTCGGCATCTTGTTGCGCTTCAATTCTGGTGTGGGTGATGTGGCTTGCGATGCTGGAATTCCAACGATTGGCCACAATTGGCATGTTTGCCCCACCGCCATACTTTGTGTGCCGCGACCCTGAAACTTAAACTCTGTTTTATATGTCAATGTGTTCTACCAGGATTCCCATCCTCCTGACATTCTTATGTCATGAAATGTGTCACATGCTATGGCTGCGGAAGGGGCCGAAGTCTCTTTCAGAGACCGCCTGAAGCCACAACTGCAAGCAAGACATAGCAAGACAGCAGAAAATCTTCCACTATCTTCTGCTTGATTTTGGAATCCTTCCTGGCATTTGTCCTTCCACTTCGTCTAGGACCTAGGAACAACTTATCTACGGTACATGTACGATGGATTTCGATGTATCTCTCCCTCTGATTCCACCAACGGGCTGGAGAAGGTTGGTCAGTGACCCGGGGTCCTGAGAGGCATGCTTTCGCTCCACTGATCCTGCAAACGGACGGTAGAAGAGCTTCATTACAGTTGCAGGCATTAAAGTCTGTGAACAAAACCGGACTCTCATACACAACGCCAAAAAACGAAAGCATCTATAATAGTCTGAAATGTTTGAATATCTTTAATTAAGATTTATTAAGTAACTTATAGTAACTTGCTAAGGCTCGCTTGAGTGAGCCACTTTGCCTGGCCTCCCTTCAAGAGTCAAAACATGTCAAAACAGCTGCAGAAGAACTTCGACTAAACTTTACCTGTCAATGCCTTCGTCAATGCCTTTCAGTGCCTGTCAGTGCGTTTCAGCATCGAAATCTCCTCCAGACTCAATGGATTCCTTGGAGTAGCCACCTCGAACGCCATAGCCATAGCTGTAGCCGCCATACCCCGAGCTGCCATAGCTGGGATAAGCGCTGGGAACGCCGGCAGCGCGACCTCGTCAGGTCAGTGCATCAGTGCATCAGTGCATCAGTGCATCTCTGAAACCTGACTGAGAATTTTTAAAAAACAAATGATGAAAATGATGAAAAATGGTGACATTTGGTGAACAAAATATGTGAAAAGATGTGTAAAATGTGAAAAGGTTGAAAGCTGGCATATGTGTAAAACAAAAATGTGAAAAGGTTCAACGTTCGTACTTCAACTGCTCTTCGAAGCCTCCTCGCCGGTAGTTCTGTCTGGTGCGGCGCGGGCTGCCACTCAGACGCCATGGATGTGGACTCGTTTCCGCCTTCCGTGAGAAAGTCCAGGCCAGAAAAGCATTGACAAAATGCGCAAAAACTCCAAATAATTCCAAATACTAATTATTCTATCTGTTGGGGGATTGCTATATTCATCTATATTCTATGGAAACAAATTAGAAAGGGCGTGAAACAAAGCACGAAACAAAGCACGAAACAAAGCACGATGAAACGCGGAATTTTGAGGTCAAGCTTGGGCTGGCTAAGCCAATCAAGCTATGTCGCATTATGTCGCAATGCCTTCGGCATTGCAGCCACATGACACTCGCCTTTGCCGGTCATGTGCGGTTACTTTGTTGCCCAAGTTATATCAAGGTATCACAATGTATCACATAATTGACATATCTCCCGCCACACGTGCATGGGAAGTCGAAACAGTCCGGATGACCAGCATCATTGATGCACATGTAAGATATTTAAGGGAAAGGAATTGTAGCCGTGGTCATCTGCAGATATCTGTGATCTGCACAATGCTGCGGCCGAATGCCATCAGTACTTCAGCACAGTCAGGGTCATGTTGTTCTCCGCTTTCTTGATCGCATCCAAGAGTTCATCGCCAAAGCAATCCTTGCCGTTGCAGCCCACAATTCGATCGCCCTTCTGCACCACATCACTGGGATGTTCTTTGTTCCACTTGGAAATGAGCCCGGATTCCACAACCTCATCAATCACACCCCCAATCGAGATGTTTTTGTAGTCCAACTTCACGCCCAATCCACCAGTCTTCACAAGTGAAATCTCCATCCTTCTAGGGCGGTTGATTCTCAAAGTCACGTTTTCCGCTGGTTTTTCATTCATCTTCTTCCAAATGGCATCAGTCCCACTGGTCTCATCCAGGGCGACCAAAACATCGTAAAGGCGAAGGCAGCGACTGGGATTCAACTCGTTGAACTTCTGGACAGCACCAGACTTCACTTCCTTGATCATTGGCATGGTGCTGCTGGTTTTGTCGATCTGAAGGCCCAGGGAAGAGAAGTCTTTGCATGGAATCGTGATGGTAAAGGATCCGAACTCTGGGGCAGGCTATTCTTTCACCTTTTTCACCTCCTTCACCTCCAGCTCCTTGATCTCAGGGCTCGTCTTCGGCGGCAAAGCTTCTGAGACATTCAGATCTACTGTGCCCTGGGTTTCCTCTGCAGCACAGCAAAAGGCGAAAAACATGTTTGATGTTTGCGCACACTTGTGCCCGGTCGGATAAGACAAGTCTGGAGCAGCAGCACGTGCAAAATCATACAAGGGCAGAAACATGTCTGTCAATGTCTGTCACGTCTTCATGATGTAGGAACATATGTTGTCACTTCACCTTCGTTGACCATGCATGAACCGCTTGAACTCACTGCACGAAACAAATGCGATGCGGCAACGCGCGGGTTCTGCCTGACACTGCTTCCCAATCTCATGCTCATCATTGCGGCAGCCTGGAAGGGCTTGGCATCTCAACAAGTTCTGTCATGTTCGGCCAATGTGCTGCACTGTGTTTGTATAAATGCGCCCCAATAGCATATCAGAAAGAATGCATTTATATGATGTTCATTGATATTCTTATATACAT
>Ga0126342_10000986_pt1 | contig 36892 bp, 39 predicted proteins | sample Cyp1metagenome_FD_92528 | JGI IMG/M metagenome (GOLD analysis project Ga0126342, IMG submission 92528) | Coral microbial communities from Lord Howe Island, Old Settlement Bay, Australia - Cyphastrea 1 metagenome | ecosystem: Host-associated > Invertebrates > Cnidaria > Coral ... | reverse complement strand
TATATATAATTATATATATATAATTATATATATAATTATATATATATAATTATATATATATATATAATTGTATATATAATATATATATATGATTATACTATATATACATATATAATATACATATTAGAGTCTAAATGAAATGAAATGAAATAATGAGAACTTACTGGTAATGAGCCAACAAAAAATGTGCACATGAGTTTGTCACAAAAACGTGCACGGGAGGTTGCCTGATAATAGGATACCCCGATCCCCTTGGTTAGTCATGACATATCCCGCCAACCGACCGGGTCAGTAGTGACACGGCGGGTCATGTCAAACGGGATTACAGCAGCGTAACGGTGGAAAATCAAACATGGCGCAGGCTCGAAAATCCCCCATTTATAGATGATGTCCCCATGAAAACTATGGTTATCACCATGTTTTGGCTTTCCAGCGCGGCAGATCCTCTATAAATGGGCCTCTTCCATAGCTATGTTAAATAACCCAGAAGGTATAGGGTATACCCACACTAATATATATGGGGATACCCCTAAATTATCCATTTCTAGATGGGATTTTCCATTACAAACCACCCAGCTATTGGGGTACCCCCATGACTATGGAAACCCCCATTGTCCATTGCCACATTTCATGGTGGCCTCTGCAAACTCCTCTGCATCGCTGCCTGCCACCTGGCGCCAGGTGTTTTCTCGGTGAAATGATATGCGTAACTTGAACAACAGGATTTGGGAGAATCATTGGTTAATAATGACTATACCCACGGGTGATATTAGTTAATATGACTAGTTGTTACTAGTTTAACCAATGCAGTTACTAATGACTATATACACTAGTTTACCAATGACTCACATGGGTTAATATACTGGTTAAGATATCTTGTGATGGGATGATCATTGGGTAATTTTCTGACTATCCTCTGGTCAATTAACAGTTGGATCCTGAAAATGCTCGCCTTTTTCAAGTGGAAACGAATCTTCCTCCCCCGACTCACCAGCAAAGAGGATTTCACCAGTACATGACCATGACAATTTCTTGGGCCTACCATCTGGTTATGACTAACACATAGCTATGTTAATGGTAATTTTCAGTGGTTTGTTACAATGGCTTAACATTGGTGAATAAGGGGATGATGATAGGATATACCCTCTGGTAAACTAACAGTTCGCCATGGAAAGATCCACCATGCTATTGATAGGTAAACCATCTATTTCTATGGGCCATCTATACCATGGCTATGTTGAATAACCAGAGGGTAATTCATTTGAACACAGGGCTCTGAATTCACATTTGAAAACAAAATGTATGACGTCAAATGATTTAAAAGTAGCAACACATTACATGTTGACTTCGATTTGAAATGATTCAACCAGAAACAAATTGGGGATTATAAGCAACTAACATTTGAGTTGTCAATCAACTAAATGGACATGAACAAGAAAACACTGGCTGTTCCATTGCCATGTTTGAGGCAGGGTATACCAGAAGCCAAGCAAGCTGCATGCCGACAGAACCATCGATCCCTGGTCTTGGTTGCAAGCGTGTCTCGTGACAATACAAAACGATACAAAACGTCTAACAAGTAGAGATGATTGGGATCCAGGTAGTTAGATCATCTCTGGCAACTAACGTTTATATAAACCAACTAACAAGTAGATCTGGTAATATTCTGAGTTGGTTTATATAAGCACCATGCCCCACGAATACTGAGTTGTCATATCATGCGATCCATCCCCTCTGGGACAGTACCAAAAAATCCTCATATGGCTATGGGAGAAAATTAAAGACCTAGGGGACCACAGATTTAAGATGATTTAAGTTTATGTTTGTTTGCATTAAGCATCCAATAATTGGGGTACTCAATCTTGACCCATACCCATATCAAGTTCACTCTTTACATGGCATAAAAAGCCTCCAATTGATGGATCAAACAACTTGGCCTTGTGTCAGTTGCTCGTCTGGGTATGGTTGGTGCTTTATTGGGGTGTTCACCTACCAGGTAGACCCCCCCACTTATAAGTTGCATGGTTTGTAAAACCAATTTACCCTCTGGTAATTTAACAAAGCTATTGAAAATGCCCATTTATAGTGAATTTACCAATTGAAAATGGTGATTTTCCATAGCTATGTTGAATTACCAGAGTGTAACGAGTCCGATACAGCTACTATGTAATCCATAGTGATACATAATTCCACTAGTAGTAAGCCAACTTAGCTATCTGGGGGCACCACCGTTTACCCATGTTTTTGGGAATGCGTTGGGACCTCACAAATGCCACATCCACACCTTGTAGGACCGATCAAGCTCGCCCTGACGAAAGGGAACAGGATGAAACAGAAGATATAGCCAGTCCCAAAAGCCAACTTAATTCGACATTCAATCGAACTATGCCACTAGACTATATTCACTAGATATTATGGATTATTGTAATATTTCTCCAAAACATAGTAATCAAAATTAATCTGAAGTGGTGAATCACTCTTCTATGTCGTTAGGACGCTACATTTTTGATGTTCATCCTTGACTAAGGTAACACAATCAGCCTGGATCAGCTCGAAGGCACCTCGAATAGCCTTCATTTCAGAAGATATGAATCACATTGAAATCACTATCAATTAATAGTGACTACTAGTGACTAATAGTGATTAATAGTAACTAATAGTGATTAATAGTGATTAATAGTGATTAATAGTGATAATTCATAGCTAGTGCTATATATGTTTTTGCACAAAGGCTTTCAGGACATTATTCACAACTAGGTTTTAATGAGTAAATCAATAAGTTGTGATTGTTAGGTTCCAATTATAACCTAGTGTTTATTATAGTATTCCTGCCCCATAACTATGTTTTGTTCACATAACCAAAAATAATGTTGTGCCTCAACCTGGAAATTTAATGAGTCTATCCTATCTATCATCCTTCTAATCTCATATTGGCACTGAGAATCGGTGGTGCGACAGATCCATGATCCTTCAACAAGACTTGATACGACAGATTTGCCGTGTCAAGGACTTAAAATGGGACAATTGCCCTTGGCAGTGCTGAGACCAAATACCTATGGTTGAACATTGTGAGATGTTGATCGTGTACATGTATAGTAACCCAATGCATCTCTAGAATCGGGAAAACTTGGACCAGTAGTACAGTAGTATATCCCATGCAAAACTTGCGAATAAGATGGGAATTACCTACTTTCTGAGATGCACACGCCAAAGAGTCACCAAACGGTGTCACCAGACGGTGTCGCACCTCCCTGTCTTCGGGAGAGTCATCTTGCACCTGTCGCTTCAGAGGGACTCTGTCTGTCACTCAAAACAGCACATCAAGATGCCAGTCCCGCTACTATGATATAGTATTTGATGGTAGTCATTGACATTTAATAGTAATTACTTAATTTTGGGAAACCATTGACATTGACATCCAGTATGTGGTGGTTTCCTAAAAATAAGGCTACCCCCAATTCTACCATTTTAGTATTGAAAGCCAGTGGTTTGATCCCCTCCAACAAGGTGGAACATCGAGTTGTGCCAACCCAAGCTATCCAATATCATGTCTTATTTCTTCAGTCAAACAATTTATAATTGGTCAAATCCTAATGTTCATGGTTATTTAATGTTATATAATGATTATATAATGTTATATAATGTTGTGTATATATATATTCACCATTTGGATGGTTAAATCCACCATTTTGATGCTTGAATCAGGTTTGTCAGCCACCATTTGAGATGCTTAAATCCATCATTTGGGATGGTGAATCCAACATTCACCACGCGCCTTTCCATCGTTCCGGGACAGCCTCAAAGGTCTGCATGCCATGGAGAAGTGGCATGTCTGGATATATCTGGAAGGATCTGGAATATCGAAGTCATCCTAAGTCCAGATATTAAGATAAAATCATGTCCGTTCAACAGTTGCGATTTGACATCGCTATTTGTTTAATTGAGGCACTGGGTATCCTTGCAAAAACCCAGGGTTGCAACCTGAACCCGATGGGAATATTAAATTTTGATCGTTGGAGAGGATCTTGGAGAGAAACACCTTTTAATCTCGATGGCAGCAGAATGAATCAAATCAATCCTTTCAATGCAAATCAATACTACTGTATCTGATGTCAAGCCCTGGCTGGGTTCATGTTCAACCCCAAAGCCAGGATTACTGGTACAGTAATTCAAAGTTTAGCCATGCTGTAGATGGCCCATTATTATATCCATTGGGGAATACCCGGATCCTTTTTTTAATATATTTGGGTAAATCACCAGAGGCTATTCCCCAGCTGGGCTTCCCCCACACCAAACTGTTCGTCGGTTCCATCCTGTACAGGACCAAGCTCTTCATCAAGGTGTGTGTCTTGTGATACTCACAAGTTAATAATAATGAGACTATATATAGCTATTGGTTAAGAACTATTGGTTAAGAACTATTGGGATATATAGTTAATAGCTATTGTATCATGAGACTATATAGCTATTACTCTGAAGGTATATATATATATAGTTGGGAAATGATGAGACCATATAGTTATTGTATCATGGGATTATCTCAATTCAATAGTTGGGAAATAATGGATTATCAGTTGGGAAAATGAGAATAGTTGGGAAAATATCGCTGGGATTATCACAAGTAAGCATATATTGAATATATAGTTGGGAAAATGATGAGACCATACAGTTATTGGTTAATGATGTGATTCTACTTATATGGGATGCAACACAAATATATATATATATCAATGAAACAATCAATTATAAACGGAATATGTATGGGGATTTTTATGGGAATATCATATATATATCTGTCTGGGAATATCTATGGGAATCTACCATGGACTAAATTGAATAGATATGGAAAACCAGTGGGTTTCCCATTCGGAAACAGGATGGAGGATATGCAAAGATTCACTAGAGAGGTTAAGACATATGTTGTTTGCATATATTTATGTACATAGACATGTTTCGGTAAATTTTCTCTGGGCCCGCAAGCGGCAACATGCAGTAGTTGAACGTGTTCCATTGGAGCTAGGCTGTGTAGTCCTACTGAACATCCTACTTGTCAATATTCAATGGTACCCTCTGGTAAACTAACGTAACTATGGAAAGATCCACCATTTTCAATGGGTAAATCCACTATTTCTATGGTCATTTTCAATAGCTATTTTGACATAACCAGAGGGTATATGACAACACATGGCCTCTATGTCTGAAAATAGGGTACCCCTAAATCCACTAGTTCATCATCATGATTATCTCTATAAAATTAAGATTTGCTGGTAGACCCATAATGGGAATATATATATGTATATATATATATGTATATATATATCATCAATTATTATCCCTAGTGAAATGAAATGATTATCTCTATTAAAATTGAAATTTGCTGGTGTAATCGATTTTCAGGCAGACCCATAATGGGGGTGTATATATATATACCATAGAATCTCCCCATGATTATCCTATCATTACTGGGTAGTACAACCCCCGAATTAATCATGAACCAATCATCATGTATGATTTACAGTATATCCCCATATGGTTTTTTAAGGCAAGTTATAACATAACTCTTACAAATGATGGCTTTTAACGGTTACCCTCTGGTTATTTAACATAGCCGTGGAAAATGGCCCATAGAAATCGATGGTTTACCTATTAAAAATGGGGATTTTCCATGGCAAACCGTTAAATAACCAGATGGTAAGTCCCATGTTTTTCGGTAGTAAAAACCAACCAACGGTGTCTTGCAGCCACCCGTCCTGGATCCATCCACAGGATCAAGAGAGTCCTGGGAACGCGGCGAGTTTCGGTGAAGTGCCGGACGAAAATGACAGTTTAACCTTAACTATTCAATAGGGATTTCTGTGGGTTTATGGGATAAGAATGGAATCTGAATCGAAACAACAGTTTACCATGATTCATGGGCCATAGAGTTTGATGATTTACCAATTGAAGATGCTGGTTTTCCAAATCGATGTCAGATTACCAGAGGCCAAAAGGAGGTGTTCATCATCCATCCTTCGAATAGGATACCCCAAAATCCTGGTTCATTATGTTCCCGGACCAAAAAATGTCGAAAAATGTGTATTTCCGGACAAACCCAGATTTTATATTGTTGGTTGTATCAGAAATGTCCCATGACATACCCATTATGTATCATTACGTATCATTACATATCCATGATCATCCAATGATTACTGGTCCCCTTTTCAATGCCAAAAAGAACATGATACATGGCTGGTTTTGCAGAGTTGAAGCAGTTAAAACCATGTGAAACCCCATGTCAGTTGATATTTTTTTGTATGGTTAAACCCAGTTGTTTTAAACATTGCCAATCTTAGATACCCTGCAAAAAGTTAAATTCTTTGCTGGTTAGTAGATATTCCCATTAATACCAAAAGACTAAAGGATTAAAGTATCCATGTAAGATTGACCTAGTAAATGGTTACCCTCTGGTAAACATACACATAACTATGGAAAATCACCATGCTATTAATGGGAAAATTCACTATAAATGCCCATTTTCATTAGCTATTTTGACATAACCAGAGGGTATATCCCATGATCATCCCATTATTCACCATTGTTAACCCATTGTTAAACCACTACATCACCATAGCTATGTTAGTCATTACCAGAGGGTAGCTCACCTTTTTTTTGGTAGCTTCAATTCCAACATGTAACATGTTGCTGGACCGCCGCTGTCCTGCAATTCCTTCACATCCTGCGTGAGGTTCTCAACGGATCGTTTCAACGCATCCACCTGGCACTGTTTCAACGGATCGGCTCAGGGCTTGTGCGGAGTTGATGAGAATTCCTATACAAATATGGAATCCCCCAAAGATAGTTAAATGGGTTCTACACCTACCGGTGAATTTGATGCTTTAAACATAGATAGATGGAACTACATGGGGATTCTAAACCAACTCATTCCCATGGGGCCATTAAAAAGAATAGATCCGATATACATTCCACCAGAGTTTCTGGTTTCCCCAAATACCTGCAGTTCAGCAATAACCCCGGTGGAAGATAGTGAAATCCACCATTGATGGTGTTTGGCATGAAACGCAGTACGCACAATTATCATAACAATCATATACAATAATGATAATGAACATTAATATGGTAGTAAAAAAATCACAATCACAATTTGCAATCATACATTAATATACATATAATTACTGTATGTATATATATATATATATTTGATCTATAATTATACAAGTTAGTTTTTTGTTGTAAGGTACCACTCCATTGCTGCCAGAAACACGGCCTCCACGTACAGCTGCTTTCGGCAGGTGCCTTTTTTGCGGCGACACGTGTTGTGGAGCCACTGGCGATGGTCACTGGTCACCATTTTGACGGAAAATGATCAATACGTTTTCTTTTTTAACCGTCAATGGCAGGCTCCACAATGGCATATATACATATAAATAAACAATAAATAATAATAAGAAGAAGAATAATAATATAGTAATATTAATAATAATATGCTGTATATTATATATATATGTATTTGCATACCCCCGTGTCAAAAGAAAGTCTATGGTGAAAGTTCCAAATCCATGGCTTGAAGCCAGCAATGCTGATGAAAATGGGCTCTGTCCCTGTAGAATATGTCAACCTGCATGAAATCATGTTGGGTACGGCCTCTGCTATCAAATATGAACCCTGTTGCTGGTGGGCATCAAAGGTAGCCTTGACCTCCTGGTAGGGAACTGATTCCGCACTCAGCAGGATCGAAACTTGGGACATCAAATGATACCATAAGGTTATGACCTAACATAGCCATGGAAAATCTCTTATAAATGGAGGTTTTAATGGGAACATCATTTATAAATGTGCCATTTTCCATGGCTATGTTAAATAACCAGATGGTAAATGTTTAAATATCCAACTCAACCCGATGACTCGACGTAAAAGCTACATGACCCCATAGACCATGATACTCCAGAACAGCCCGCACAACTTCGAAGCAACATGACCCATCTGGCTGATGTTCATCATAGAATTCCCGTTTTTCACCTGTCATTTCTTTCTCTCACCCAAGACAGCATGTTTAGTGTTTTTTGGGCTGGATTCCAAGACGCGCCTGCCATCCGCAAGGTTCGCGGGTCCTGCGACACTCAGAATCTACCCAACTATAAATAATAAATGGATATAAATGGAGGTTCCAGAAATGGGGAACCATTTTTTTCATGTTTTCATCTATATAAAATTGGTCAATTCTTAATGGAGAAATCATTGGTTTTGGGGTACCCCAGTTTTGGAAACACCGAAAGTGACAAATAGAGAGTCAGGCAGCATTCAATGAGTAGGAAATGTAAATACAAAATAATACAACTGAACCTAGCAAGGAAAAAAAACATGTATGATCATGTATGGTAGTTCCAAATCGTATATCATCTGAATGATGATTAGGTTGTGACAAAGTCTGGCAAACCCAGTGATAGTTCTGACGGCCATTAGGGACATAGTGGGCCCTTTGGTGAAGGCTTCACTGGGCTGCATATCATTGAGATACTGCACACCATATGTAGGGGTCAAAATCGCTGCTGAGTCAGCAGGAAAGACTATATTGGGATGTCCATCTGGCGCCAATCTTGGTGAATTTTGACTGGACATGTTTTGATTTCCCAAATTTGTGCCAAAGTGCCCAACTGTTTGGAACTTTGATGAGCATTGTATCTCAACAAGACTTGAACTCAACCCGATACTGAAGAACATTGGTCACCGTGAATCTTTGAGTGTCTGCAGCGGTCAGTACGGCACCTGAAACTCACAGATGCTCCGTGATTGTTGCTGGGGACTTGCAGGTTGCAAATATACATACAGCACTATACATATGGTAATCATATTGTATCATATTCTATCTATATATGTTTTTTTATCTATTATATATATACATACAATTATTTATATACATCAACATACTCATTGTACTCACTTCCGAAAACATGCACGCGGGTGGGAGATATCCATGTAGGGTTGTCTCAACATTTAGAACACGGAAATCCACTATGTGTTCATAGTTTTCTCCATCAAAACTATGCTAAATTGCTATTTTGGAGTATCTCCTATTTTGAGATACATTCAGGTGCCATTATTCATTGGCTAAATTCCAATGTCTCACGGTTTAATCCCAACTGGGTATCCACCCGTCTACACACCATGGAGCCAGACGGTGTCAAAATCCCCTCCTCGTTCCGGTCCATTGTGCCCTCCTGTCGCTACCATAGGATCACATGGGATCACTGAAAACTGTACCTGGGATTGGACCATTTTTAACCCCTGAATTCAATGTCCAAGGTATTGATCACATGGACACGCCGTTCAGCTATGTGCCAATGTATATGATTGTACTTAATGTGTAAAGTGTATATAATTAAATATATAATGATACATAGTCTGATTCTGAATATCATACATCTGGTATTGTTTTAAAACATCTGAAATAGGTGCTCCAACCATCTCCAACCTATCGAATGTACAGCTTCCCCTAGAGGTTCTAGTGATCCCCTCATGCCAACCGCCCCAGAGTGGAACCACCGCACCTTCAAGGGCCTCAGTATGACGGTAAGGGTTCGATTGAGGAGGGCAGCTGGGCATTCAACACTGTATGGCTTATTGCAATTGGAAAAGGATGGGTGGGGACAAAAATAACCATAAATGATTCAAATGTCATAAGTAAACATCAGAATCAACAACCATGGGACCATGAGTCAAGAATCAGACGGAGTGACTTCAGGCCTTGAGACTAGTCTGCAATCAGACTACTTTTCCATCCGGCGCGGCGCTGCTCTGCTGCGTGGCACGTCGCCAAGGCACGAGACCCTGGGTGGACGGCCATGCATCGTCTCACAGCGTTGTTGCACCCTGGTGCGGGGGTCTTAAAGCTCGGGTGGTGGAGGATTTGTGCTGAAAGAACTGGCAGAAACCTTTGGTTGATGGTTGGTGGATATGTATCATATCATATAGCTCCAAAAAAAACAATACAAAGAGACAAACGTACAATTTCCTGGCATGAAACCTTCCAGTTTTTAGGGCAAAACAAGCTAATTACCCATGCCCAAATTAACATCAAGTTATTAACCTACATCAGCTGTTGAGAATTAAAGGCTGCATGGCCATATTATGAATCTACTTACAAGAAAAAAATGTTGTGCTGTCACAAACCTCCACTGCACCCGAGCTTGATTCCACCTTGGAGCAGAATGCTCCAAGGAATGTGCACTTGCCATCACGTCAACGATGCCACAACCATCATGGTGTGTTTTCCACCAAACATACACTCCTCCAAGCTGGCTTTGAGCCCTTAGATGTCATACAGTATAAGTTCTTGGATATCTTGAGGGATCAACATTTTCTTCTGTCTACATCAAACTACAGTTTATTTGTGTCATAGTCATTGGGGGATCTCCATCTTTATCATCTTAGTGTCCGCGATGGCAGTGGGGTCAAAACTGCAAATCCTTGAAATATCACCGGATCACAACCTCAAGGCACGGGACCCTGACGTCGGATCGCGGTGGGGCTGTACAGTCGGGGCACAGACACCACCGGGTCCAGTGCTGTTACCTTCCTACACGTGTATCCCCGTAGAATAACTGATGCATGTTCCTGGTATTGTATCTAAATAAACGTTTTCAGCAGTCAAAGCATTTAATGAAACGCAATCAAACCAAGCTTCCTGAAATACCACTGTCCTGAACCTTTGGGTGTGTCCAGTAGTGGAGTAATTATCCAAAATTCCAATGGTTTGTCATCACTTTTCCCATGATACTTGCTATTTGGAAGCATATCCTCTATGTTCCTTTATCATATCCCATTTCTGGCCAAACCATGGCAAACCAATTTCAGTGTTGCTGGTTTTTGGGGTTGCGCCTGCATTCTTGGCTTTTCATTCACTGGACCTGGTAGGACGGATACCCTACGCTGGAATCAGTACGAAGCCCCGCCTCCAAGACAAGCATGGGCTCATTCGCATCTTCCTGAGGGTTCAGGGGGAAGGGGGTTGAAGCAACAGGATTGGATTGGTGAAGAACTTTGTCAAATGGATGTTGAAGAACTTTGTGAAATAGATAAATATAGATGAGTGTTTCAAGAGATAAGGATCTAGCAAACCCAGGGAAAGCCCCACCGAAACTGGTCGAGTGTTGGAAATCATGGTGTATCAAGGTGCTGAACACCACATACCACTGCAACATGCAACATCAATGTCAACCCAGATTGTTAAACCCTGGTTGACTAATTAGGGGGTATTCTTAATCCGAAGTTGACACTACAACTCGGAAATGTGGAAATTGATCCAGCTGCTGGGGATCTAAAAGTGATCAGAATGCAGGCATTCACCGTCTCCGCTCCTGCCATTAAACCCATCCAAAATGCTTCATGGTAGATTTAATGACTCACATTTGGACCATATACTTGGGGGAAATATATCCGTGAATATACAATACATTGAGCATTTGGACATGACAAGCCTCATCCATGTCAGCTTCGTGATCATCGGGCGGATCCGTTGAGCTCGAAGGTTGCTGGCTGTGGGCTCCGTCACCGACCGCTCCACGTGGATACAGCTTCTTCAGCTTTGGCCGAACCTTCTTGGAGAAGCAGCCTCAGGTAGTGAGGTAGTGATCATGGGAGACCAGGCTTAAGCCGTTACGCCCTCTAAATTCAAGTTGGAACGTACAAATTGCATTATCCAATAGCAAAATAATCTTCCAGACCCTTGTTTGCAGTTTGGAGTTCCATGTTACTTTTCAGGGTGTATATTGTATATCGCACCGAATTAAGCCTGGTTGAAGGCAATAATCGTTCGCCTAGCTGGGCCAATTAGAGTCATTTTCCAAAAAACTTTGAAGAGTTGAAACCACTGACTATACATGTTGGTGCAGTCATACTGTTTTGGATATTTCACTTTCAGTTCGTTAAGGCATCAGCGACTCACGCCTCAGTACGAATGAATATCATACCGTTTGGGTACTGGACTATGCGTGACAGGTAAAAGCAAGTTATCAACCCAGTTCAAATATAGTAACCATCATAATTTTGGAAACCTAAATATATTTCAATATCTTTTTACTTATAGAAACCATTGAAGTAACCCAGTATAATTTTACTTTCAATATCTGTCAATGCCTTACAACTTCTGGAAACCTAAACCAGCTCACGGACCATCAAGGGACTGCGCAGTGCTCGAGTGATCACCGGGCCATCTTCCTGCAACGCGAGCAGGTGTTGATCCTTGCACAATTCATAGCCTCGGCCAGAGGTGTCTCGAGGCCCAGCACGACCCTCTCTGGCACAGTAAATGGGGATGCAATTGGTTGCAACGTTTACATGGTTTATCATTTTTTAATATGTTCTACAGTTTTTTTGCAACTGATCAACTGGCACGATGTAGACTCATACAACGAACATATAAAATTGTACGAGTATTGTTTTACAATGTCTCACCACCCACTGAGATTGCATAATCATCGCAACTTGACCATCTGCATGCCGCTCTACATCTCGAATAGCTATGTTCTTAGAAAAGTGTTTGAAGTGTCATCAGAGTGGAACTGCTACCACTGCAGCACATGAATGAAACAACACCCTGCCATCCATAAGACTAAGCTGAGCAGCCATGAACAGCCAACCCCTGCAATTCCACAAGTTGTTGCTGTGTGCACGGTACAAATAGTGCCTTCACCGGGTTGCCCTGGGGATCCACTTGACAACCGGCATCCAAAACACGCTGGTGCAAGGCGGCCAAGGGCCCGGTGGGATCCAAGAGCACTTCGTTGACCTGCCGGGAATGCAATTGACCTCTCCATGTCAGTTGGGTCGGTGAGTCACGTTCAATATGTTTATTAGGAGAGATGCAGCAGGATACTTAAATATCTTAAACAGCTCAAATATAGATTAGCAGTTTTGGCCATCTCTGGCCACCTCTAGAACCTCCAAGACCCAAGGAAGTATTCTAATCAAACTTGACTGATTTCCATCAAATGATTTTTTTCCATATGTTACAATGTTTCCTACCAACCCCATGGTCGGAGTTGCACTCATCACTCTATAAAATGCACCAATTGCTGTGGGCCGCGATGAGCTAGCTTTGAAATGAAGTTGCTGCATGTTGAACAAACTAAATCCTGTACTGCAGGCAGAACATGGTCCAATTTAGTCGGAAAATTGTTGTTTGGCAGGGTGTGGCAACACACATGTCTCAAATAATCCTGAAATTTGAAACCACATACAGCATGAGGAAATGAGGCAGTCATTCTAAACACATTCTCAAAACATGAAGAGGTTCCATCAAACCAGTTCATCATTGCTGGTTAACAATGTAACCACAGGCAAGCTTGTCCGCCCCCATCCACACAGCCATAGCCACCTCCGCGCACTTCGACTGCCGAGTCAGGCGCCAAATGCACACGCCATCGACGTTCAACGCCGGTACCTCGTCTCGGCTGGCCTGCAAGGCCATCATGAGGTCATCGAGGTCGTCGGTGGATTTGTCATCTGCCACGACAGCATCATCGGTGTCGATGGCGCCTAAGTAGCGGCAAATGAGGCCAAATGCTGTGCCGGTTGGCCATTTCATCATGTCAGTTCGCCTGTGAAACATTTAGTCGGCAGGAACAATCATCATAATCATCCAATGATGGACATGGAAACTAAAAGACATGAAAGTACAAAGCAGTATGGCTCTTGCATTTGCATGAAGTGTGTGCTGGGTCTTGATATAGGAATCATGAAGGTGTACCACGGTGTACCTGCATGTCTTGGCATCCAAAACAACATGGGATTTTGAAGTTCTGGGTATTCGACATCCGTGTAACCTGGCTTGCAGGTGCTTGAAGGTACATATTAATTGTTACAAATTAAAACTATATGGGGGGGTTTTGCTAACTGGGTTGTTCCCTATCTAGGGATCTAGGGGTTTGACCCAAAGTGGATCAATAAAGTAGGCTTGCACCATAGTGGATTCATCAAGCAGGTTTGACCGAGGTGGATTAAGTAGGTTTGGTTTAGATAGAACCCCAAACCCTAGATACACACCAAACCCCTGGTTAACATGGCTCATATATATATATATACGGTAACTACACTTTAAATATACGGATTTTTAAATATACGAATAGGTGTTTTAAACTACCTCCGGGAAGGTTTTCCTTGGCCCGCCCAGCCATTTAAACATACGGAATCCAATTGATTTAAACATACTGCAACTACATTTAAATATACGAACTGGTATTTCATACTACCTCCGGGGCCTTGCTGCCTGGACCGCCCTCCACATATTTAAATGTCGTTACCGTATATATTTCATTGTATATCGATATATATATATAATATACATATATCTTATATATGTCTTATTGTAATTTAGTTATATCTATATATTTTATATATCATCATACATTATGCTCCCCGGTCAACATACTCAGCCCTCTCCGTTGGAAACACTGCCAGAGCGAGGCACCTGATTGTTGCCCACGTGACTTCAAAGCAGTTTGTTCCGTTGAAACTTCAGCCTTTCCGCCGTCAGCTTCCATGTCTTGAGATTTGATTTCCGTGTCCCAACCTGCTACCCCTTCCCAAAGCTGCAGTTGCTCAATGATGGTCGGTGCCCGGACACTCAATGCAAGGATTTCATCCAAGATCCACAGCGGGAAGGGACTCGGATCAAAGCGCTTCAGCAGGGTTTGGTAAAGTACAAATCCCTTCTCTGTGACATGTCGTTTGTGTGCTACTCTCAGGGCAGAGATTGCTGCAGATCTTGCCGCATCCATACAAGCATCAGGTGAAGCCGCAACAAGGGGATGCGTCCTGGGTCGACTATAAAAATAGAATGCCCTGAAATCTGCACTCACACAATAGAGGGCATCCCAGCAAGACTGGCGGCCGAAATCCGTCAACTCCATATCCATAGAAGCACAAATCTCTGCACAGTCCGGCTGACCCCAGACTATTGCAAGGTCTAGCAAACTCAGGAAGCTCTGACTGTGGCGTACGCATCTTAGCTCCATTCTTAGGCACCTCAAATCGACTTCTGCTTTGCCAGCATTTTGGAGCTTTTTAGTGTCAAGCTTGAATCTGTTCAAGTCATCTGAATCTGGCCTTTCCTGAGCATCTCGTCGTAGAAGAAAATACCTTGCTAGATTATTCTTGTGCTCTGGTCGCCAGGGGCTTGGTGGTAGGAAACCACACAATTCCATCCACAGAGAGGTCGAGAGAAGAAACAACGCCTGACTGAATGGAATCCATTCAATTTGATCATCGCAAAAACAAACGGAAAGTTCACTGAAGTCGATACCGACTGCAAGTGCGGCTCGGAGAATGGGAATTGCGAAGGGATATTCCTTACAGTTAATGAAAAAGGCTGGATACCACCGACGCAGTGGCAAGAGTGCGCACTTGCCATGCAGGACCCTCGCCGCCTCTTTGTTGCCTGCCAAGATGGCTATATCTAGCAGACGTGCCATTGCTTCTGCAGATACGGCAAATCCCAGCTTCTGCTCGGAGCAGACCATGTCCAAGAGATCTGGAAACCACAGCTTTCTGGCCACTTTCTCGGCTGCTTCAACGGCATCTTGGATGTGACAATTCCAACCAGGCATCCAGGTGCCCCGATCCACAGGAAACCCCCAGCAGTACGGCTCGGATAGGAAAGTCACGTCACCTGGACCTTTAATGGTACCAAAAGGCCCAAGATGGTGCATCTCCACTTGACAGCCTTCGACACCATACCTGACCAATGCCCACGCCGTATCCGCGAAGCCCAGGAAGAGGCACACGTCGAAGAGGTGCACATCACCCCACTGCGATGGGATCCGTTGGCTCAGCTTCGCAGCATGGCCATCCAGCAACGCTTTGGCGATCTGAAACTCCTTGAGGCCAACCAGCTCTAGGTTGGTGGGATCCTCAGGGACCGATATGGACAAAAGATCCACTTACCACTAGAAACAGTGCTGGCTCACCCTGCTTGTTTCCTCAAAATTGTTAAGAAATTTCAATGCTCTTGCTCCTTCTGTAGTCAAGACTTGAGAAGTGTCATTTCTCCAAAAATCCCAGGGTCCATTGTTCTGTATTCCCTTGGCCCACTTCCCTCCAGCCTCATCAGCAGGCTGGTAGATCACCAAATCAGTGATTTCGAATGCCTCCTCAGATCCCATCTCCGCACTTTCAGCGAGGCAAGCAACTCTGGACCCCGAATGGCTGGCGTCGGATCGAAGCGTGCCATGCAGCCTCAGGATGTATCCTAGATATTCGTCATGGATATTCCAAGCAACACAGATTTGTTGCTGAAACCCCAAAATGTTTTTTTGTTGCTTAAAACGCAGTTCAGAATCTGAAACAATGACCCATCCAGTCACAAAGTTGCCTTAACTTTTTTCGCACATTTGAAGTATTTACAACATTACAGCTAATTATCCCATGTTTTCTTCCTCATTATATAAAATAATACACGCATCCAATATTCCGTACAAATATCATATATCCATCAAATATCTATGAGTATCCATTATGACTCGACAAATATTCCATACAAATATCAAATATCCAGGGAAATAGCTGGATTGTTTCTCCTTTCCCAGCTATAATCCCTCTCTATCCCACCACATGGTGCTCCGCTGACACCCCTGACGTGACTGGGTCGAAGCCCTCGGAGAGCTGCTCCAACAGCTCCTGTCGCGGAAAGCGGCTGAGGCGAGCTGGGAAGTCCTCTAGAAATGGGGGGAGTCAATGGGAAAATCCATGGGAAAATCAATGGGAAAATCCATGGGGAAATCCATGGGGAAATCCTCTAGAAATGGGAAAATCAATGGGAAAATCATGGGAACATCCGTTGGATCTCAATTTTGATCTTGATATCCCGTGGTATAAGATCCTGGGATGGTGTTCTTCCAATTTCGGGATATGGGTATGGGTCAAAATTGGGTACCCTAATGATTGGATGCTTCATACTAAAAAAATAGACGTTTCAATATGTGGTCCCCCAAGTCTTTAATTTTGACTCATCTCCATATTTTGACCCATAAGTTACTATATCAACATGTATCAACCATAATCACCATATTAACCGTTTAATCAATCATATTAAACTACCATAGTAATCTTAAAATAGGAATCCCTATATTCACCAATACTATTGGAATCCCCATAATTATTAACACTAACTCACCAAGACATATATTACCATGCATATACTACCATATGAACCATAGTATATGTATCCCCTTATTCCCCCATATTCCCCAAGATTCACCAATATGATAGGAATCCCAGGTTTAAAAAAAAAAACTATATCAAGCATATAACCATACCCATATGCTCCATGTATGGAATATTTACCAACATTTGCCCTAAAAATCACCCAAATGTAGGTAAATATACCATACATGGATCATATGGGATATATCAACCAGGTATAAATTCCATGGCTCAGGTCCTCCCGGGGTCCTGTTGCTTCTGCAGGCGCATGCACAGCTGCATTCGCTCCAAGGACTCACAGCGCAGGAACCTAAGGAGACGAAATGATGGATGGATGGGGTGGGATGAAAAAATTGTGATTCCATAGGATTTAATGTGTTTTGAATGTAATGAAATCATCCCACCATTTAAAAATTTCATGGGATTTGAACCCCCCTATTTAACATAGTTAACCAAGCGTCAACTGGTGACTGATCTGCCCCTGCGTTCCAACCCCCAGGTGTCCCTGGCTCTCGAATCTCATCGAGGTCTGCGGTGGGAGACAAGGCCTCGGAAAAACTCGGCTCGCAGAAGACAGAGATATGAGTTATAGGTCCAAATTGGATACCCCCAATACTTACATGGTTAATACTAAACTTAAACATATACTAAAATCGGTGGTCCCATAGTGCCATAGGGCTTAATGTTTGACTCATCGACTCATCCCCATATTTTGAGCATCAAACTCTGTGAGTTTTAACTGCCAAAACGGTTGGATTTAACGATCAAAGTTGGATTTATGATGATTTCAGTATCAATATATGTGGATCCAATCATCAAACTATGTTGATGCAAGCACAACAGTTGGATTTGTGAATCAACGTAAGGAGATTTTGCACATCAACATAGGGAGAACTCAGAGCCAAAACAAGTTGGGATTCAACCACCCAAACCGGGATTCGTTTGTTGCCTATTTCACCAATGTCACATTTGGATAAAAGCAGCAAAAACAGGGAACGTACTTTCTTCCATTCAAAGCCAGTAATGAAACAAAAGAAATTCGCAGATTACTTGAGTGCTGCATATAGTGATTTTCGATTGCCATGCGAGATTGCAGGGGGATATCCCTTGATAATTAGACCATGTTACGGCGACCATGTTTGGTTGGAAACTTTGGGTGGGGGCGGGGGCTCTGGTGATTGAATCAATCCATCACAACATGGCGGCTTGAAACCGCCACAAGAAATAAACAATACACCCTTACTCAGCCATGGTAGATGCCTACTACTCTAACTACATGCCCCAAAGCAAAGACACCAGAAAAGTGTCATAAAATCTTAACTACTTTCAATGCAAAGATACCGGAAACCCTCTGGTAATCTGACATGGCAACCAAAAAAAATCCACCATTTACAGATGAATACTTTTCCCCAGCGGCAAAAACATCCCTTTCGTTCGAGGATTTCCCAGAGGCCCCGCCATGTGTCCCCGGCGAATTTCTCGGATTCCGGTTCCACCGAGGTGAGAACCTGCGCCTTGGAGCTGCAGCTCAGTGGAAGTTGCATCAGAATCAGTCACATCTAAGAAGTGGTCGCTAATCTAAGAAAACGGGACCTAAACATAGATTTCAAACAATCCAATCCTCAAAACGGTACTTACACCGAAAGAAGTGGTGGTCGCTAATCTAAGATTTTTGTCAGTTGGGTTCATTGCAACATGGGATGAAAGATGAAAGTATACAATATTGTGTCTGAGCATTAGGCTCCCCAATTGGCCCAAACAAATGGGAAAACATAGGAACATAACAATCCATTTGGAATTCGGGGGAATATTCCATCTATTTTTGAACAAACCTATATTCAATCCTTAATAAAAAGAACTAATTCTTGATGGCTCCTGAGACTCCATGACAGATCTTCCAACTTTGGGGCGTTCGGTTTTGGTCTCGGGAAATCCTCGCATTGAACCGATATAAACCGATGGGTTTTTGTTATGGGAAAACAAAGAGAACCAAATGGATGAATTTCCAGGAAGCCATGTTTGATTACCAGTGAGTAATCCATGATGTTTGATTATAATTAATAGTGATTCATAGTGATTCATCCCATGATTCATCACTATTAATTAATGGACATTAACCATGATATCACGTCCCATCAAATATCCATTAAACAACCATTAAATATGCCCATTTACCCAGGTTCCCCTAACGTTCAGTTGGCCCAGGGATGTTCGGGCACAACTCACATGGGCCAAAAGACGCTGGCCCCAAACATCTCCAAACTAGGTATCCAGACCATAGCTGGCAAAGGTCGCCGAATGCGTACGTTTTTTTCTTCGACTGAAAATGAGATCGACTGGATTTCAGGTGAAGCCATGTTCTGTGAATATCCCATTCATAAACCTCTGTTGTTGTCCTTCCTCTCGAATCAAGTAACTCTTCTGGTGATGTTGGGATCAATGACAATAATTGCCAATCAGAACTAATGGTGTTGCCTTGGATTTCTTAATATCTATGGTAAAAAAGTGATAGACTTCAGATCTTCAGGGTCTGTGTCAAATAAGTGCAAACTGATTGGATGTCTTATCCTGGTAACTGAGTCCCATGCCGTCAGAGTTTTTGTTAGAGTCACTTTTCAGCCCAGTGCCAGAGCTGAAAAGTGGCCATTTCCTTCCTCAAATATCTATCTGGTTGGTGGTTTCAACCCCTCTAAAAAATATGAAAGTCAGTGTCAGTTGGGATGATTATTCCCAATATATGGAAAAATAAGATTCATGTTCCAAACCACCAACCAGATATATATAATATAATATTATATATATAATACGTCCTGATGTCCCTCAGGTTCTGCTCCTCTGGCCGGAAGTCGTAAGCTGAGTCTTGTCTTGAAGCCAAGATTTGAGAGGCTGCAGTGGTGTAACAGTCAGCTGAAATATATGCCATGGATTGCCATGGGAGGAATGAGGCTGATGGTCATTCATTCCCACAATGGGGATAAAAAACATGAAATTATGTCAAACCGATGGACGCTATATTACAACCCGTGAAGAAACATAGAGGCAGTGTATTCTCTCTCTGATTGCATCTCAAGACGATAGTGTCCTAATAATCAGTTCAATAAATGACATGCAGTGTTTCAGTTGGTTCCGTGGATTGTTGATATACCAAATTTTAAGAATAATCAATTCTATTTGGGTATACAGCATACGCATATCTTGGTTCGGAGATTATGCATCTTCAGGAGACTTCCCCGAACTATCAACGTACATGATCTTCACGAAACTTGTGGAAGTAAGATCGTGCCGCTTCCCCAAAACTGTCACTTGGGAGCACCAAACATCTGTGGGTCAACACAGAATGGGATCACAGAATCCGATTGAAGCGTTTTGGAAAAAATTAGGGTGCCACAGATTTCGGTTCTGCGTGCCTTACTTATAGATGAGTATATGAATATGAATATGTAAATCTACACAACATGTCAACAATTCGTGTTTTTGGGGCTTCTACCCCATTCCCTATCAATTCCAGTGTGGTACTCGGTAGAACCCACAACTTCCAACCGGCGGGACGGCACCAATGACAACCACCCCAAAACGTGGTGAGGTTGTCATGAAGTCGCACCAGCGCTTCGCCCTGGCTTTGGCCCTACGACCCCGCCATTTTTTGACGGAAAAAGGGAACGGGAACAGATAAGTTTCGTAGAGTTTGTAACGTTGGCATGTTTTATGCCATGGTTTTTATATAAACATCTGCGTAGATCTGGTAGCCATGTTTCATTGAGGATTGGGTCTGGTATTCCCAATGCATCCCATGATGACATTATATATGTATATATTATGTGTAAGTGATTATATGATATAACTATATATATGTATACATATTTAATTATATAAATATATACATATTATATATATAATTGTAAATATTACATATATAATAATATATATATTACATATTTATGAAAATAAAATTACATATTTATAAAATGTATATATATATATATAAATATTATGATTGACTGCATATTATATACATATTAATCATATTAAATAAAATATATATGCATGCATGCATGCATGCATGTATGTATGTATGTAATAATTACATATATCCGTGATTCCTTTGAAACATGGCTAATCTTGGATCCCCGTTGGACAATACCTAAGTTTCCATCCAACCCATTGCTCCAAAAAATGGCCAGACCCAAGTTGCAAGTTGTCGTTACCCCCTGCTAATCAAACGAGCAACCCGCCATGATCATCCAAATAACGCACTAAATCATGTTAAATCTACAGAAATTTTACCATAATGTAGAGAACATCTAGGAAAAATGCAACCCTCAGGATATCTAACAGTGGATGATTTACCTATTCAAAGTGTTGGTTTTCCATAGCTAGGTTCGATTACCAAAGAGTAATGATCCCTTATGATCCCTTACTATGTTTGCACATGGTAACATTACTCAATCACTGTAGGAGGGCCAACCGTTGCTACCAGGTAAAAATGTTTTCATCCTAAACGCAGCGCCAAAATGATAGACATTTAAATTGAAATACACTGAATACAAACAAAAAAATGTCCAAACATGAAAGATACCCCAGAATGGCAATCCCAATTCGAAAACATCATGACAAATCACAGACCCATGCATTTTAGGGATCCCATTTTAGGAAAAAGGTTGCCCCGGACCAAATCAAAGCCTATGTGTGTGAATATGCTGTATATGTTTTTCACTGTGGTTTGCATATGTTTTGTTTGCAACACAGGTACGTTTCAAAAGGATGCCATGTTGAACAGTGCTTTCGACGTCATTCGACATCTTCATACATACCCACCATTGAGACGACATGATGTTCATGAAGAGAAACAAACATTTTCAAAACGTCATCGGCAAAGGGAAAAATGGAGCGATAAATGGTTCCTTAGGGTCGTGTTTACTTTAACATATTTTAACTATCATCGTTTACGACTCTACATGTTGGGTTTTGTCGACCAGATTTAATGGTTAAATCAATTTCAGGGGCTGTCGCCGCCTTTTTGGAAACCCCTTCGCCAATGTGGTTCTGAATTTGTATGAGTTTGTATGAATTTGCCAGCACGTTGTCGACTGCAGTGAACCAAACATCTCGGCAAGTTCGGAATGTTTGCAAGGCGTGTTCTGCCAAATCAAGCAGCCGAAGAGTTCGGTTTGCTTTCACGGAGGTCCCAAATGATCCCGTTCTTCTTTTACATTTGGCAAGCACATACCACACAACACTCCATAACAAACAAAAACATATGGGGTTTCTTAAAATGGGGGACTCCCAACAAGACCATTGGGGTCAATACTAAAATGATTAAAAAATTGCCGAAAATGGTCGAATTTAGATGATTTGGGGGCCCGCTTTACCAATGTGATTAAAATAGTTATGTAAAATGTGCCAAGTGATGAATTTACCCACCAGTTGTTTCGCCGAGCGACTGTTTTGGTTGATTTCAGGGAACATATGCGCGAAAAAATTGGTTTCATCATGTTAATATGGTTGGTTCAACATGGCTCAGCTGCATTTTTCGGGTTTCCTTTCTGGGATTGTCCCATCTTTGCGCCCAAAAATTGGAATCAGCCCGCCCTAGTTTCGCCTCCGCCGACTTCTGGTGAAGTGCCTGCGGATGCGCCAATAAACTCGAACACAAACATGGCAAACTGCTGCGCTGTTTGCAAATAGACCTCTGTGAAAAACAATGTGAACAAAAACGATTTCTTTGGGGTTTAAAACTAAACATTTGGAATGCCAGTTGTAAATGCAAAAAATGTAGTGCTGACTGGCAAACTGGCATCGGAATATCCCGCCGTGGGCTACGTAGAGTCCCTTATCTTGTCTGTGCTTGGCAAGTTTGCAGGACTTATGTGGCCACACGCCAATTGTTGAAAAACAAACATACAAAACATTGTTGTTTTGAATTAAATGCATGGCTGAAAACTTGCCGGGCGGAAAATTCAAAGATTTCCTCGAATTTGGTGCTTTTCAGCGATTCAATGACTATACCTGCGTTCGAAACGCTCTTGCTAGCAGGACGCCATCAAAGCGCCTCCCACTTTTCCCATGACAGCCATGCCCGCACCTGGATCAAGCCCCAGCACGGCGAAGAACGGAGGCAAAAGAAGAAGGCAACGCCTGCAACAGCATGACTGACTACAACAAGTGCAAGATGGTGCCACAGTTCGTTAGCTAAGTTGGTTCTTGGTAAATATAGTTGCTGGGGGAGCACCGCCCTGTTGCTGGCGCGACTACACGCGTGTAACCAAGCAAGGGCGCTTGCTGCGTGGAGCTATTCGGCAACCTGCAATCAAACAGGTGGACTGACCATGCATTCGTGTTAAACCCAGGCAGCGGCAACATCTGCTATTCTCATGACTAAGCACACAAAAGGCAGTTTCGGAAATTATGGATTCGGGATGCTCTTTTCTTTATATGTTCTATCTGGAATCTGGAATATCACTGGAGTTTGTTTTAGATCCCGTGAACTATTCCAGCTATGATACTTTGTTCCCGATCTAGCAATTCACCATGGATAGCTCAAAATCCTGACGTTTGATATACAGTAGATTTGGGATGATATGGGATTATCATCGAACTAAATGGATCAATTAAGTTAATTAATATGAACTATGCTCCATGGTCAAATTAAATGAAGCTAGTTTATAATCCCAATGAAGTATAGATGTGCAATATAAACCCCAGACACTATGTCAAAACAATCTTAGCAACTAGGGGCAACCATCTTGTAATCAATCTGATATCCAAATGATGGTTCAAACAATTAATCTACCCTCAAAGTACCCAAAAAAAAAACGCTGGGAAGTCGCCATTTCAACGGGAAAATCCGCAATGAATGAATATTTTCATGGCGAATTGTCCGGCCAAATGCAGATCCCCTGTGAACATCCCCTTTCAAATATTATATAATATATACCCTCTGTTTATTTAACATAGCCATGGAAAATGGACCATTTATAGATGGTTTACCTACTAGTATTTGAAATGGTGATTTTCCATGGCTATGTTAAATAACCAGATGATATATATATATATAACATTATATAGGGATATATAGTGAATTATAGGAATATATAGGGATAATATTTCAGCATAAACCTGAGTAACCTTAGTGATACACCAACACCACTTTGCACTCAACAGGTCTGGTATTCGTCGCTTGTTCAGACAGGAAAGTTTGTCCATGTTGCTGCCGCATGGAAGTGGTGATCCTACAACCACAAAGAATCACTACTGCAACAAAGTAAAGCCAAAAATGGAGGATACCAGGATACCCCAAAATGGCTAGATATCAATGGGGACATGTTCATATTGGATTTTTAAGGGTGCCCGCTGGGTACCCCATTTTCGGACAAACCCATAGCTGAGCTCGCCATCTCATAATCCATCATCCGTTCATATTATATAAACACATCTTAAATCATCTATAATCTATAGAATGGATATAGTGGGGGGTATAATGGGATATATAATATAGGAAATCACCGAGCAAGAATCAAACATGATGATCAAACACACCCCTAAATATGAAACACCTCTGAAATAGTTTTAAATGGTCCCACATAATGTAAAGCCCTGGTCTCTAGGGGGGTATTTAGTGTGGGGGATGTGAAATCCATCGACTGCTCGGGTTCGTCTGTTGAAAACACCGTGTGGTTTTCAAAGGTTTCTTGGTTAGTATCCTCGTTGTTTCTCATTGTTGTTGGTAAAATATCCCTTTCTTCATCATATGTTCATGTTTTTGGTTGAACTTGTTTCTCATCTTTGTTGTTGGAGTTAAAAACAAAACTTTTGTTGTTCCACTTGTGTTTGTTCAATCCATCCCCATGTTTATCGTTTGTTAATTAAACCCTCATTCCCTTCGTCAACTCCCAGTCTGAACACATACCACCCCATTTTCACTCAATGTTCATGGGAAAAATGATGACGAAGCATCAAATGCATGTTTTCCCCATATTTGGGGTTGTGTCAAAATTCGGGTATGGATCGGCCCGCGGTGATCCAGAGGTATGGAACGGTCTGGATCACCTGCGTTTTGGTATGGATCGGGGGTATGCATCGGCCTGTGGGTTCAGGGTATGGATCGGGGCTTTACATTTTGACTCGCAGCCATTTGGGTATGGGTCAAAATTAGGTACCCCAATAATTGGATGGTTAATACGAAACTAGACATTCACATCTGTGGTCCCCTACAGTAGGTCTTCCATTTTGACCCACATCCATTTGTTCAGGTCCCAAAACCATCCTACCCTCTGGTGAACATACAAAAAGCTATGGAAAATCACCATTTTTATCCATTTTTAATGGGAAAATCCACTATAAATCGCCATTTTCCTGGGAAATCCCTAAGGAAATCCCTAGGGAAATCCTTCGATGTTTGGCCAACCGGACCTAAGACGTCTCCCAGGAGCGCGGAGGCCACAGCGCTTCGAGGCCGCAACAAGCCCAGGCTCAACTGCGAAATCCGGATGCAACTGGAGGATTTCATGGGATATTCACTGGATATTGATGGGATTATTATTATTAATATATACTTTATATATATATATATTCAATTATATAACTATTATTCCAATAATATATATATATATACAATAATCATAATAAGAATTGGATAATGATAATAATAATAATAATTAGATAATAATTGGATAACTGGATAATAATGATAATAATAATGGGATACATATAATAACAACAATAACAATAATTACAATAATCAACAATAATAACAATAATGATAACAGCAGTAATCATGGGATACGAGTGGGATGGGGGTTAATACCCTCCGGTGTCACCAAACATGGCTTTAGCAGGAAAATATAGGAAAATCATCCGAACACCTGGCAAAATATGGGAACATCTCCTATTGCTGGAGGGTATCAACTTAGTTTATCGAAGCTATTGGCATCCATTGGCTATTGAGTCTCGCCCATTCGGATTTTCGCGGATTGACATCCCAGTGGGATCAAGGCGGGTTTTATTATCAATGTTCATGGCTTTAAAATGCTTAAAATCACACATTTCCAAGTAGTTACAGCAGATACACTGCAAAGGAAATCATACCGTTGGTTGTTGCTTAGTCAACTCCCCCATCTACACCAGAGTAAGTTGTACCAACTTACGCCATCCGAGGGTTTCCCCCTACAAAACTGACGGAACATGCGATTACAAACCCACCATGAACCCATAAAGGAACCACCAAACAATAAGAACTATCCCTATGGATATCCCTATATATATATCCCTATGGATATCCCTATGGATATCCCTATGGATATCCCACCATAACCCCATGTATTCTATATATATATATTCTATATATCCCTATGGATATCCCAGTCCTAGTGGATTCTTCACTCCAAGTAGTTCGGTGCTTCGGTGCCACACCTGTGCCAAGGGCACCGGCAAACACCAGGCAGCCAAGGCCGACACGGCCAAGAGCCTGCGACGACGTGGGATGATCACGCCGTGGTCATGGCGATGACTTGGGAATTCCTAGATTTACCATAGGAAACCCTAGATTTACCATAGGAAACCATAGATTTACCATAGGAAATCATGTATTTACCATAGATTTACCATAGGAAACCCTAGATTTACCATAGGAAACCCTAGATTTACCATAGGAAACCCTAGATTTACCATAGGAAACCCTAGATTTACCATAGGAAATCATGGATTTACCATAGATTTACCATAGGAAACCCTAGATTTACCATAGGAAACCATAGATTTACCATAGGAAATCATGGATTTACCATAGATTTACCATAGGAAACCATAGATTTACCATAGGAAACCATAGATTTACCATAGGAAATCATGGATTTACCATAGATTTACCATAGGAAACCCTAGATTTACCATAGATTTACCATAGGACACCCTAGATTTACCATAGATTTACCATAGGAAACCCTAGATTTACAACTATAACTATCCATAACTTATCCGGATTTTTTCACAGATCCAAATGCAGTAGACATTGAGACATGGGGATTCCCTCTACCTCGTCACGATCCAAGCATAAGAAATGTGGAATTTTACCATATCAAAATGGGGATTCAATAACCATATCATAGGCATTTATATATATATATATATACTTATACTTATATTTATACAAGTAACATTAAGTAACCATATTCCAAACACAGGTGCACCAATTCAAATCTTCAAGTCCACAGGTTGATTGTGGAAGAATTTCCCCCCTGTGGCCGGAACATATCCCAACGTCGGTTCATGAGGACTTCAGCTTGGGAAACCACCAATGGCTATAACAGGTACCCTGCAGGTGGTTCAACTGTGACTAGATCCCCAGCATCTTCTGAGTTTCATTCAAGTTCAATCCTGTGAAAAAATCCAATGTTTGGTTGGTGTTGTTGGTGTATTTCCACATTGTTGCTCAATTTCCCAAGATCTTTTGATGTTTAAATGTCATGGTTATTTAACATAGCCATGCAAAATGGCCCATAGAAATAGATGGTTTACCTATGAAAAATGGTGATTATCCATGGCTATGTTAAATAACCCGATGGTAAATGTCTTTCTTGGTTTTGCTTGCTGCAGATTTGTTGCCTGGGTTCGCCCTCCCAGCCATAACTACCCCGACCCGGTCGACCAACTGCGCCTTTGAGTCAATGGCCGCCGTCGTACGACCAGCTCAAAGAGCCCCCAAGACCAATAGAAATGGGCCTTGGAAGGTGAGCTGAGATAAGACGCGGATGTCTTGGCATATATGTGGATAATATATTATTGGATATTAGCTACATGGTCAGGAATGTAGATGGGATGTTAATGGGATAGGATAGTTAACCATCAAAACCCGTAATATCATAGCAATATCATGGGATATTAATGGAATACCATCTGGTAATTTAACGTAGCAAACTAGAAAATCACCATTTTTGAGTTCGGTAAATCATTTCGGTAAATCATCATCTTTTTCTATGGCCCATCGTTTCCATAGCTATGTTAAATAATCAAAAGGTATATTTTGGGATATTAATGGATATATATATATATATATAATGGGATATATAGCCAACTTGATCTTTGCATTTGATGAACACATCAAATATGGGTTATGGTAGTTATGGTCATCGTCAGCCATCCCATACTGGGAATCCCAATTGGTGATGCTATTTTTATGGATATCAAAAAGTATGGATTGGTGATCATCCTCCCCATATGATAAAGTAGCCAATGTTTTGACCATGGTTCACATGAGCAATGCCCTTTTGATGGGTATATAATCCCATTTTTACTAGCTCGTTCATAATGCTTCGTAGTAGTCCTGGTATAACCGGGCAGTACAACCCCTTATCTTCACCAATTGATATTTTGGGGAGTGTACACACATGAACCATTGAGACTAATCCAAAGTAATCCATGGTTTTTGGGGTGTTCATGATTGAAGGCATTTTTGGGGATAGAAACTGGGTTCCCTATGATTAACTCCAGTTACATCACATATGGAGTCTGCACACTTGGCGTCAATGGACCGTTGTCAGGTTCTGAAGCCTCCACATGTGCCCGAAGACAACCAAATGGAGCAAATGTGAATGGTTACCCCAAATACTAAAATTACTGTATATAAAAATAAAAACAGTTCTTACATTATAGACGGAATAGAAAAATAATAAATTCTGCTATTTCACTGCCAGCAATCAAAAAACGCGGTGGAAGCGAATGATAATCCATGTGTATGTGGAATATATCATGATAATCAGTATTGTCATCATGAATATTGTTGTCAGAATCAGTACTGTCATCATGATCATTCATTGCTTTTGGTATGTTTACAACTTTACAGCCCTCATATGGATGATGCACACTATCGTTATCATCAATATCAAGCATGGTCTTACGATTGTCATTGTTATCTCACCATGGTAGTTGCTTTCTTTTTTACAAAAAAGAACACAGGGGGTGATTGACAAATTTCAAACATATGTGATGAATAAATTATATATATATATATTAACAATGATCATGATTCGTGTTATTACACAATCCCGAGACATAGCCTGCGGGAATCAAACATGGCAAGCTGGAAAATCTAATAAACATGGAGGTCTTTTGCTGAGAAAATCAACGATTGCCGCAGGGTATCCCATTCAACATCCAATGTTCATCATAACTGAGCCAGTATTAGTCCAAGATTCATCATCAACCCACATAAACCACGCTTTGAAACCACTATCCAACATCCCAACATGAATCAAATCATATGCAGATGCATCATTAAGCCCTAAATCCAAGAGTAAACCACCACTGGATGCTGTCCCCTTCATTAAAAGAAGACCACCAGACCCCCTCCTGAGCTTGCTGAGCTCCGGTACGGTGAGGCTCATGGCATCTGCCGTGAAGCCGCTGGTCGCCCAAAGGCTGTGGAGCACTTGGGCTTCGGCCTCGGTGTCATAGGGGAACCAAAACCTGGGGATTTTTGTGGCGAAAAAAGCTGGCTTTCTGCTAGGAAAAATATGGAAAAATGCTGGGACATATTTTTCATATTTCAGAAATGATAATCCCAAAAAACTGAGTTTTACAGGCTACTTAAAATAACTACACAGAAGAGCGGCAACACATGGGATGACTTCACCATCCAACACACACAATGACCGGGCGGTTGTCGAGTCAGGTCATCTCATTTCGCAAGTGTGTAGCCTTAAAACTGGAAATGAGCCTTGCTGGTTGGTGGGGGCAACCTACCCCTCTGAAAAATGATGGAGTTCGTCAATGGGAAGGATGACATCCCATATATGAAATGGGAAAAAAAAAACATGTTCCAAACCACCAACCAGCTTCTCCACATGAACGAAAAAGCTAGGTGAGAGCTAGCTGCATCGTACCAATGGTCAAAACGGCGGAGATGTTTTTTCACCGGTAAACCCAAGCATAAACCATCCCCAATATGACCATGCTTCGTGTAAACAGGTATAAATCATATAGAAATGGTAGTCTTTTTTGGGTTCACCACATTAGTCTTCTCTTCCTCCCATCAACTGCTACTCCCCCTTCTACGTCGTCGGACTGGATCTATTTGGCTTCCGAGTACCTGCGGTTGAAAAGGAGAGACAACAAGATATGAAACAACTAAGCTGGCATGATTGGGATGCCATATGGCAGTGTGTCAAAACCTTGTACCCCTGTAGTTCACATCAAAATAGCTGGGATTTATGGATGTTCATCCCACTAAAAATGGTATCTATAGGTATTGATCCATACCCATATATTAGGATATATTTGTTTGAATACATAGGGATCATCATCAGTGGGTCTTTATTGTTTTTTTTAAGGAACGAATCATGGGGGTACTTGACCAGTCACTGGGGATAGTCGAGTTTGCCCTGAAAATTGGGGACTGAACCATTGGACATTTGGAAATCCCATCACCCTAATATTCAACACTCCATTTCTATGGTCCCAATGGAATGTGGAAATTCCCTACATCCACCATGGTTTTTCGTTTATATCGGGGCTGTTGAAGATTCTTTTTGGGGGGAAGGGATGGATCCAACATCAGAGCGGAGATGGACTGAGTTCGCAACACTGTAACACAGATCTGAATTTCAGATCCCATGACGGATCCGGCTGGTGCTGGTATATATGCTAACATGTGGGTTATATTGATGGGATCCATGTTACCATATATAGCAGCACCATGGATCCGATGAGGATTATAATGTAGATTACTAGATGGGTTTCTCTGAAAATAGGCTACTCCCATGTACTTCCCAATTCCGGATAAAAAAAAACACCATTTTCCCCACAACACCATGGCTATCTATGGGTATCCCCAATCAAACATTGGAAAGTCAGGTGGCGTCAGCGTCGCCTGAAGCATGGTGGCACAGGGCCGAAGCAACACCCAGAAGGCCGTGAAAGCCAGAACCTGCACGAGTGCCAGGACCGCCAGGATCATGCCAGGACAATCACCATTAAATGAACCAGAAATGGAATCGTCAATAAATGTAGATTCGATGGTAAATCAGCCATAAATGGCAATTGTCAATGACAAAATTATATATATATATATAATTATATATATACTAATATATTAATATATGTTGAATTGCCAGAGGCATTGACTCAAAGATTCCCGATTCGATTCCCGTCACCTATCATTCACCAAGGTTTACCATTCACTGGGGATGTACACGGGCAACAAAAAAAACATCATTGGACCATTCGGCAAAGTGGCAAATCTACCATACAAAAAACCACAGTTATGGCCCGAGTTATACCAGTTATAAGTACTAACAGTCATCCCAATTTTCATGTTTTATCAGTGTTTTAGCCACATTAACATACATGAACCCCATTTACAGAATGCATGTCATCCCATAGAAACCAGTTATAACTAAAACCAAAAAGCCATTTCACTGCGCCATGCATCCCACGTAGACGTAGAGCCTGGATCAATCCACCGCGAGACAGTAGGGCTGGTAACCTCGCCGCAAATCTGATGCAAATCTGATGGTTTATCATCATTTTCCCAAAGAAAAAAGGTCATTTTGGGGTACCATCTGGTTATGACATTCACAGTTTGCCATGGAAAGATCCACCATGCTATTAATAGGTAAACCATCTATTTCGATTAGGGCCATCATTTTCCATGGCTATGTTAGTCATAACCAGAGGGTATATGGGATATGTTTGCACAAAGCTAATTTGAGTTTTATCTTCGAATGTGGGGAATGTGGTAGAACCTAATGCCACCAAAAAAGAACACATCCCAGCATAGCTCAGCAATCAGAGTATACTGAGCAACAAACAAAGTTGTTTCTTGTTGGAATTGCATCATTAAAAATGAGCAAACACAACATTCAAATCAATATCATTCCAAAAACACACAAACAACATAAGATTTTAAAATAGAATTAATGGCTTGACAAAAGGTTCCAAGACTCTCCAAACACCATGAATATGTAGGTCTAAACTGGCTTGAAACATGTTTCTCAAGACTTTCAGGCACTTCAGGGACTGAGTCAGGTAGTAAGAAAAACCACGTCTGATGTCTCTTCCAGCAGTCTTTGTGCGTGTAAGCTTCGCAAAGACGATCTAAATCGATCTAATTATTATATAGTAAGATTGTCCTTGACAGGAACGAAAAACCTTGTTGCCTTCAAAATCGACCACCATCAAAATTATTCGTCAACGAGTAGTGAGTCATCTTGACCTACCGAGACCGATTGTGCCGTTGCTAAGGCGCAGACCCAAAAAGTGTCCTCCCTTTATAATCCCCCAATAATCCTCAACCAATCGGGGTGTGGCAAGCCACTGCTTAATACTATAAATATGTATATATACAATTGTATAATGGATATCCAATATAGATTATACATCTAAAGAAGCATCATGTGGTAAACTCAATTGTAAACTATCCTCAAAATCACCATAAATGGGATGGATAAGCCATCTGAAATGGTAGGTTTATTATTGGGTTTACCACATCATCAAATATTACAGTAGACGCCCTCCCCTCCGGTCATTTAACATAACTATTGAAACCATCATTTTGTCTAGGTAAATCCTCTATCATGGAACATGGCTTCCATAGTATAGCAAACCGTTAAATAGATTTAACTAGTCATATTAAATATTACAGTAGATATCATATGTAAATATCTAAATTTAATGGCGATATATACATCTAAATAACCATGCTAAATATCTATATAAATATTAGATACCCTCTGGTAAACAAACATAGCTATTGAAAATGGCCATTTATAGTGGATTTTCCCATGAAACATGGTGATTTTCCATAGTTATTTTAGTTTACAAGAGGGTAATGAACCTCAACCTTTCAGATGCTGCTTTGCAGCCCACGGCCTTCACCCTTCTGCCGTGCAACCCCAATGCTACAACCAAGGGCCACAGGCTATAGAGCCACACCTACAGATGCGTGGAACACGACTCAAGGGGCGGTCAAACACACGTCACTGATGTTGGATATGTTTGGATGATTTTGCATGATTTCTGGACGATGTTTGGAGAATTTCTGGATGATTTTGGATGGTCTTTGGATCATTGTTGGATGATTTTGGATATGTTTCGATGAGTGATACCAGTAATGTTTCATAAACTGGAGAAATAATCTAGAGCAATCATTCAGGGATAAGCTGGGTGTTTTCACAAGCAGCATATTTCAGATGGTTTTCCAGTACCTATCGTGCGAAAAGATGCGCAGTTTCTCCGAGAATTGGGCATATCAGCAGGGGATCCTTTTTGTGGAATCCTGAGGATGGGGATGGGACCCTTCGGGCAATTCTATCCAGGTTTTTGACCAGGGTTGGGTGGAAACTGTCCTGACTTGGTCAAATCGGAATATTTATCTTTCAAAACTGCAAAGGTCATTCTCTGAGTCTTGAAACATACAGGTTCCAGTAGCTGTCTAGCCCGCCACCTTGCTAATCCAATTCAATCATACTTCACCTACAAGGAGTTCGTTAGCTAAGTTGGTTTAAAACTCCAAAAACTAGTTAATCATCGCTTGCAAACCAACTTATAACTGGGGGGGTAACCCCTTTTAGTACCTTTTAGCATTGTAATTGTAAAGTGTCATTGCTAGTGACTGCGAGTGACCCATTGGAAGTTTATGCTCGCTGAGCTGCCAAAGATCGCCATAACATGCGGGGTGTTTAAAGCGTCCCCATTTTTCGACATAGCCAAATCATAGAAAAGATCCTAAATCTGGCTGGGTATGGTTGGTTTGGTGTCCGGGTATGTTTCATCTCCCCATTGCTTTACCAACCAGAAAACCAGGGCTTTTTTATCCCATTGGATCCCCATATATATATATATATATATTATATGTATGTATGTATATAATTATATATATTATATGTATGTATATATATATGGTTTTACAACCCTTACACTGCTGCTTGTTACCATCACTTTTGCTTCTCGCTTGTCTTTCGTGTCAGCTCCCAGGGGCCCCCACCAACTAAGCTTCCTTAAGGGTCAATAATAAGACCCAGCAACGCCGAACTTGGATTCTAGACACCCTGCGAAAAAAAAAGGTGTTGCAGAGCTGACTAGCGTATGTATATAATTGTATTATATATTATATACTATATATGCTGCGGTCTGCGGTTGTGTCAAACGATAAACGTATTAAACTACCCGTCCAGGGTTTCCCAGAATATATATATATACTGTATACATTATATACACACACGCACCAATATCGTATTTTTGAATATCTACCCACATATATTTCCATGATTAACCTTTTGGAGTATCCATTCTTTTAGGTTATATATATATGTATCTGTTATTGTTAGCGTAGCCCTTCCCGTAGTAGCAAGCTGGTAAAATCCATCCAGGTTCCCACTTTTTTTTGTGGATGTCGATCATCATCAATATATTGGGCTTATAATCAACAGGGGTATCGAACAAACATAATTAATCATGATGTAATTATTATATATATATATACATATATATAGTGAACTATGAATAGTATCTTGAGTGTGAATGATGTATCATCTACAATCCTCAAGTAATTTCGCTGTGTTGAAAACTGCTTTCCCCATAAAAACCGTGCTGTCTCCGAAGCTCCAAAGATTCCTGCGACAACTTGCCAAGTCACAAGCTGCAGCTTGTGCTGCGCGACCATGCTGGGCACCTGAGTCACGGTGATAGTGGAACTACCGTCTAACCGATGGTGAAGATTGAAATTATCATGTTCACTAGTGGGACTATCATGTATTAATGAATTATGATTACATATCATGGAGATATGATAAGAATAATATGATTGGATATCATGGAAGTAAACCCAACAATGCAGGAATATGTACAATTTCAGGGAATATGTCACGTACCAGAATCAGAGCTACTGATCTATGCATATTCTACGTAAAGGAACTTCCCCACAAAATATCGCCTTGTTTGGTATGGTACCTTCATTTTGAGGTCCTGAAGCTCCCATTCAATGCGGGAGCATGACCAACAATCAATGGATTGGTTCAAGTATGTTTAAGGAAACGTCTAGTTGTACGAAACAATGAGTTTTACCATAATAAATAAATAAATAAATACATCATATAATATACATCATATAATGTACATATATATATATAGTAATTATTATAATATATATATATATAATATGTTATAGTAGTATTTGTATATCTATGAAATATATAATCGTAGGGAGTTCCTGCAGATTTTCCCTTCATCATCCTTCAAGATGTCCAAAATTCAAGACCGTCCATTCTCCAAGACTGTCTATGAAAATAACATGTTGGACTGCAGCTGGTGTGCAGCATGGCGTTTGCCGCACCAGGAACCGGAGATGTCTTTTGGGACCATGTGTTGGGCGCCGCGAAAGCCACGCCGGGCTGAGAGTCCGAGATTTTCGGAACCCAGGCAATTGGTAAAAGATGTTTCTACCAGGCGTCACCATGCATTCCAGCGCTGGAAGGTTCTTCCTGGCGGCTTCAAAGTGCCAAAGACGCCGAATCAGTGCGGCACTGTCGTAGATGCCGAAGATCAACGGTAACGTAGGCCGACTCGACAAGGTCGGTGACGTGACTAGTCGAGTTGCATGATGCACATCACACCAGGTTGAGGGGAAGGTAACTCACCACACATCTCACATTCAACAGCATTAAGCACCCCCATTCAAACTGGTCCCCAGTTGATGTGTAAATCCCCGCCATCCACCATGGTTTCTGGTGGTGTCTATCAGGGGGATGGGGTCATGATGAAGGTTGAACCAGCATCGTTCAAACCACATGGCAAGAAACAAATGGAAACAATAAGAAACACATAATATTATGTATATATATATAATTGTTTGTATGTTTCAGGATCAGTTTTTACATACCCAAAAAAACATTATCCCCCAAACTAGCATAGACCCTGAAAACCGTTCATCACAAGACTTCAAGAGAAACGTAATCTAGTCTTACAGCCCGTTCTTTGGCAGAGTCCATGTGAGTTGGATGGAGGGTACTACATGTCTAAAAAAACTGTCACGCGCTTGTGCAGAATCGTGGATAATACATCACAATGCGTACTAAATCGACACACATTTTGATGATCAACAATCAAACTGATACAAATGGTCCACATATCCAATCGTTCTTTTATCGAGAACATCCATAAGTGTAAAATGGATCACTTGGTCACTACAGTAGGTTTTTTATCATATAATGACCAAGGATCACCTTTGTTTTTGCTCCGTCATTGAATCATGCATCATTATCTTAATTTACAACAATTCATTCGCCAACTAGCACTTCTATTTAGCTTCAACACGTGTCAACTAAGAGAGAAAAGGAACTATAATTCCATTTCAAAGTAAGAACAGAGGAAGGATTTCGCGTGTAAAATTCATCACGAGCACACCCAAGGCTCGCCAGTGGTTGGCTGCGAACCGAGTTCCGGGACAGGATTCCGTCGCCATTCTTCGAAGCGTAGGCAATTTTGTCCATTTATGTCAACTATTCACTGATGATCCACTAATATTATAATTATCATTGAATAATATAGAATATAAACCATAATATCATTTTTTCATGATATCCACCAAAAAACAAGATGAAGCCCACGAACCCGAATGCTCACACGTATGTTAATGGTACAGATGTCAAAACACATGGATATGCAGTCACGCACAACACTTTTCTGCAATAGTTTATTTGAACTGTCT
>Ga0126342_10000985_pt1 | contig 36897 bp, 36 predicted proteins | sample Cyp1metagenome_FD_92528 | JGI IMG/M metagenome (GOLD analysis project Ga0126342, IMG submission 92528) | Coral microbial communities from Lord Howe Island, Old Settlement Bay, Australia - Cyphastrea 1 metagenome | ecosystem: Host-associated > Invertebrates > Cnidaria > Coral ... | reverse complement strand
TGGTGCTGCAACAATCAGGATGCTGGTTCTAGAACTGGACACTTTTTCCGAGCTACCTTCCAGTAACCCAACGGGGCAATGGAAGACTGAAACTTGTCCGTAATATATATATATATATATATCCCATAGTATATATGTATAATATGGAGGTTTCTTACATAAAATGGTGGTACGAGTACCCCAACATGGATGGTTTATAATGGAAAATCCGAAACATTTCAGGAAACCTCTGAGGTCCTGGCTGCTCGATCCCTGCAGGAATCAAGGAGCTGCCACCCGCAGTACTCACAACACCTGGGCCGACCGCTGGCAAGTCGTATCTGGAGGTCACCCAGTTAGTGGGAGAATAAGGGAAAAATATGGAATCATATGGAACAATATGGGAGAATATGATTATATAATATGGTATAATATGGGAGAATAGTGGGAGAATAGTGGGAGAATAATAGATAATTCTGGGATAATTAGTTTGAACAAGCCATCCAAAATGGCTGCTGACATGTCTAGTACATGTGCGATCATTTGAGTATCTTACTGTACACAATCTGAGATTTTGATGCGACTTTTGTAAAACAGGCCTTGCCGCAACTCGTTGTAATTAGCTATCCAACTCAAGGAACTGGTAGATGACCCTCTTTTGGGAGTATTCATCAAATTTCATAAACCTATTTGAGGACTCATTTGTCACTGGTAGGGGACCATGGGGACCATCACTTTCGGTGCTGCTTTTTTCCTTCTCCAAAATCCGAGGTGCCGAGGGTTTTGTTCTGTGCGTGGACCGGAAGCAGTTGCACTCGTTAAGCGTTAGCTTGGGTCTTTTTTTGCTCTAGAATCCTGTGTTTTCAACGTTTTTCAAAAGGGTTATAAAGTCGGTTAAGTTCCCAACTATAGCCCCTCAACATGGGCCCAACATAGCGCCAAGATAGTCTCAAAATAGGTCCAAATGGCATAACATTGGCTGAACATAGCCTCCAAATCCGCTCCCCTTCAAATCAACATGCAGTAGATCTTTCATACTTCAAGTTGATTGAGGGGAAAAAAAAGAGGCTTGAGTTTTTACCGCTTCCCTGTTGCGACAGTCAGGGTATGTCAATTAGGGTGTATTGTGTTCCCATAATGCCCATATTGAGCCCATTTTGGGTTAATGTTCGATATCTTTGCAATTTGTTTGGCGAAAATGCTGAAGTGAGCTTGCATTGGGCCACGTAAGAATTCTTGTTGGGCCCAAATCCATGTTTGAATTCAGTTTGGGGTCAATTTGGCTCGGTTCGCACCCTTCTCCTCACATCAACAATAGCATGCAAAATAAAACACAACAAAAAACGCAAAACAGAGTTTTTTGCCGAAGACATCAAACAGGTCAAACTTAGGGTCAAAATGGGTCCAGCATGGACCTGACACTGGGTATAGCCTCATCATAGGCTAAACGCCAAAAATTGCCCCAACGCCAATGAGCCCAACGGCCAAAACCAATCGCACGGTAGTCACAATAGGATTTCTAGGATCTTGGAACTTTGTAAAGTCTAGATCTAGGAGATGAATAGAGATGAGTTTTTTGATATAGGACTCTCGAGCTGCACACGCCCAGCTTACGTATGGAAAACATGTGTACCATAATCATAGCCGCCAGCAGGCCTTGAACACGCTATTGCACTGGGTTCTTGCAGCAACTGCATTCGTTCCGCAAAAACAAATGAGTAAGAACACTAGAACTTTTGTGGTCTCACAGAGTTTAAAAGATCAAAACGCTACAAACTGGTTTTATTTTGATTTAGTCCTTTCTGACAGAGCGCACAGGTTCAACTCTGGGTCGGTGGTCTCAACCCATCACATATTGGTCACCCATTAGGGCAATCATCCCAGGCTCGCCAATTCTGTATCATTTGATGCCCAGATCAAATGATAATGCGACACTTGGGACATTGTTTGCCTCCCAGTATGATTACGTCATTTTGTGTCTCAATTCTTGCACTTGTTGGCGTCCCCAGAATAATATACATGGTCGACCCAAATCGGTGTACTTTCACAAGAGCCCCAAAGTACTCCAAAGCATCCCAAAATGCTCCCAAAATGCTCACCTTAACCCAGAATATGTTGGGTTGCTCGGCTTCAACTCACACCGACAAATGATACCGGCACTTCAGGCCCGTACTGTAACCCCCAGAAGCACTTCCACCTCCGCTCACGACCTGGTGATGCATGGCCAAAAAAGCAGTGGGGACACGACCAGTTTCACCAGGATTCTTTGCATGTCAAGATTTGTACCTCAGACACGAGACCTGTTTGATCGTTGAGCCAACCATACTAAACACACTACAGCCACTTGGCCCCCGTGCCGCTAAACGTCGCTTGTCCCGGTGTCGGGCACCACCGGTGATGCCCGAAAAGCACTCGATCCTCAGGCACGACCCCGAGCAAAAGGGGTGAAAGATCTTTAGTATTCTTTAGTTTGAATTGCACAGCATCACTGAGATATGTATCCTGGTGATGATGCCGGTGGTGATGGTGATGCTGATGATGCTGATGATGCTGATGATGATGATGATGATGATGATGATGTCTCTACGATGGGCAGCGGGTGGGATGGTTGCTTCAAGTAGTTGCCTCTTTTTAACAGCAATCAGCTTGGGACTTCTGGCCAGTGCCAAGTTTGAAATGATGAAAAATATTAATATATATATATATATACATGTATACATGATATACAGTAATCAGCTCTGGGTCAAAGTACAGTATATGGTTCCCTTCCTACACATCTCTAAGCAACTAGGAGTTATTTCCAAGGGAAAGCTGATAGCGGCAATGCTTGGGCTACCTGCTGCTTGGATGGCTGCATGACATAGAAGTCATAGTCCGGCAGGTCATTCCAAACATAGAACCTCCGGGATTCTGGGAACCTAGTGTGGTCATTGGTCGTTGGTGATTCCGACACATTCAGATGTATCATATATATATATATATATTTATATTATATTATATTTATATACTTAAATATCAATATCATGTCTGTAGATGTGTAGAAAGAGAGAGAGAGAGATTTTAATAGATTTATATATATATCATTATATATATATATATCATTATATATATACACAGTGTGTATGTATATATATATATATCTTTGTGTGTGTGAGTGTGTGTGTGTATGCCCTTTGGCATTTCATCAAAGTTGGGGGGAAAAAGGCAACGAGATCTGTGATGATCTGTGCATCCCATGGGCCACCCTTCAGTGCACGTGCGGGAGGTCCCCCGGTCCCGGAACTTCAGGTAGTCCTCAGTGGTGGCCAAAAAAGAAATGGCTTAGACTTGAGGGATCTTTTGCGGCGATTGCCTAGTCTTGACAGGTCCTCAAATCGGAGAATCCCTCGTTTCATGGTACTCATATGGGTATGGATCAATACCTATTAATACCATTTTTAGTGGGATGAACATCCATTTACCAGCTATTTTGATGTTCACCAGGGGTACAAGGTTTTGACACACTGCCATATAAAGCACAGAAATTTGAGCGTTTTTAGTGATAAATCTCTGATCAGTAGGAGCAAATACCCCAGCCGATGGTTATGGGGGAAAAAGTGGGAAAGACGCGAAAAACAGGGAAATGCATGGATATCCGGATTCAGCAACGACGACCAGCCAGCCATTAAATTTCTTGCTGATAAAGTCATGGATCACTTCCATGGCGCAGAAAATCGTTCACTTGGCCGATGGATCCTGCATGGATCAGCCACGCAGAAAGCATGCTCTACATGGCCAATCTAAGATAATCACCCTGCATCTGTTTCGAGATTTTATCTGTTTAGTACATATCCCCATTTATAGCAAAAGATTGTAAAGTACAAGGAAGATTGTAAGATTTACCTTGTAAAGATTTTTTATTAATTTCCCAATGGGACTCTCGTCAAACTGAAGCTGGGCACAAAAGATGGCCCTTTAGCTTTTTTTTTAGGTCACCTCTCATTCCTGCTACCCAAACGTTACCCTGAGTCATTGCTGGTATAGCTGGTATAGCTGCTGATTCTCCCATGATGAGGAATCGGCTGGCAATGGGAACCCCATCCTTCCCATATTTTTTCGATGCGTCCATGGCCGGGTTAGAATTTATAACAACAGGTAAGTGACCATATGCTTGCCATCATCTGTTTCACCTCAAGCGGCTTGCCGAGCCACTGAATTGCTGACGCTCATTTTGTAGCTATAACCTTGGACAAAGCTGTGGTGCATCTGAAGCTGGGGCCTCGAATCTCTGATTTCTGCGATCATTTCCCATGGTTTTCCCTATTAAACTACGTAGCCGTAGCCTTTTTGGGGTATGCATGGGTATGCCAGATTCTTGAACAATATACCTCCAATGGTGACGTGGTGAAAATCACACAAGCGGAGAAACTAGTAGAATGACAATCTTCTGGTATGCCTGAATATGTGCAAGGTGGTATCGTACTACGACAGGAATAGGATTGTCCACAGGGGTACATTGTCTTCTACCTACTTGGCCTACGTGGCTGCTTGCTGCCACCTGGGGCCCCAGACAATCGCCAGCATGACTCAGGGCAAATGCTGATGCAGCCTCAGTGGGAAGCGGTTCCAGTCTTCAGGGATCGTCCAGTGACGGGACGTGGCAACGTCATTAACATCATTGATCCAGAAAAAATGGGACGATTTCAGCAACAGCCCCAGCCATCCCCAGCCTCCATCACTGGGCTCTCCCACTGCATGCTGTGCATGCCGGGCACAGTCCATTGCATCCAGCGCTGCATCTGTGAGAAGATCCCCAGGCCTTAGGACGGTCCATTGCTCTCCGTGGTGCCCCGTTCGTTGGCTTTAGCGGCTAAGTTGGTGACTGATCCGGGGGGTTCCATAAAGGGGGAGTGCCCCAATAGCTGGATGGTTTATTTCATGGAAAATCCATCTATAAATGGATGATTTTGGGAAACCTCCATATAGCTAGGCTTTGTGGTAATTGGAACTATAATTCATGGGATGCACATAAACCAAGTAACAAAACTAGGGGCACCACCTTGACTAGATTCAACAATCCGAAAGATCCCACAGTGCCGTGCTTTGGCCGGCCGCCCCCGGGGTAACGTGCATGCCATATATCAAAATAGCTGCATGATGTTTTGCGTGCATTGAACGCGATAGAACCATGTCATGTAATTGATTACAGAATGAACAAGACAGATATAGATACGAGAACGAATATGCTATGCTATACATATTACATGTCCCATATATCTATACACGAAATGTCCACTGGCCACTGCGTAGCATCTTTTTCGTCTCCACCATCGATTCATGGTGGGCACCCATCAGTCCTCCAAGTCCCATTCTGGGCGAGCCAATGTCATCCAATGTTCGGCGCGCTGCTGGCTATCTCAGGATCGACTCGAAAGACTCGAAAGATGGAAGCCGAGACTCTCCAAATCTGGATCTATCTGGATCTACAGGATTTCCTTGATCTCTTTCTGTTTGATCTTATAGCATCCTTGAAGATTACTGTAGTTTTTTACCACCACCACCACCACCACCACCACGACCACCACCACGACCACCACGACGACCACCACGACGACCACCACCACCACCAAACAGCATGTTTCCCCTGATCTTTCAGGTGGCATCCTCTCCATCACTCTCCACTGCACTGGGTGTATGTTTGCCCAAGGTGATCTGTTCTCGCGACGCGCTGGGATTGATCTCGTCCGGAAGGTCGTTGGCAGTGCCGGCGTGCAGGTAGTAGAGCCAACCAGAGATCATCACCTGGATACTGGACCCTCAGGGGCCCAGGGGTAGGGTGGCCGCTTAAGATTGCTGGTTGGATCTGGTTGCTGGTTGAGCCAACCTAGATCCAAACAAATCTCACTTGGGATCATTATCCCAAATTAGGTTTTACAGTTTTGGCTGCACGGGAGATGTTTTAGCTGGAGAACATCAATCTGGGTTTCCGAGTTTCCATGGTTCGTCCCGAGCTGGACTTCCAAATTGTTGATTCGTTTGTAGTGGCCGAAGCGGTTTGATTCTCATCCCTTTTGAGGCGATTCCCATTCCGCTGATGCTTTACCCTCTCGATCTTCAACTTTGATGCATTTGATATCATTTGTTGATGGTTTGCCCAGCATTGCCCCGCACAGCTCCAAGTCACCCCCGGCGCAAAGACCAGGTAAGACGTGTGTCCTCCCAATGTATCGAACAGAACTCCTCCTCCCAGCAGTCCGATGATGGGCCCCAGGCCATGAAAACACGCTGTCAGCAGCCCTTGCGCGGATGCTTCCAAACCTTCACCTGACACAGAGATGTCACAGGATGAAATGCGATGAAAAACAATGAAATTGAAGGTCAGTTGAGGAAATTGGATGAAGGTGGCGATCTTTAGATGCTTCTTCGAGGCCAAGTTGATCCAATTTGAAGTCTCCATTGGAAACAACAGGTTGGGAATCCTACAGAAGATATGGATGCTTTATTCATCATATAGATTAGACAGTCTTGAGACATGACATGTGGTTGATATTCTTTGAATGTTCCCATCAGTGTTACTATCACATAAATCATATCATGAGCCATTTTGTATGAATCCAGCTTCATGATTTACATTGATTTATCCCGTCTGTAGCTCAGTGAACTCACCAAGCGCAATTTCATTTTACATCATTCATCAGAGATTCGGCAGCCATTCACCATGGTTGATCATCCCTCTGTTGAGACACACCCAAATGTCATAGTGTTGGTTGGTTACAGTATATCTCATGTATATTATATATATATCCCACTATGTTTCATTCAATCCTATGAAATCCACATAAATAAAATTGTTTGTTTTTTCCGACCGGATCTTTCACCAGATATTCAGCAAACATTCACCAGATCTTCATGATAACTTGGATCATCCCCCTTCATGAAAACCAATACTCACTGTAGTTAAACAGCATTCATATCGGAGGATCATCTTCATCAATAAATATTCACCAAATGTAAGGTGCCCCAGTTGTTTTTGCAGCCCATTGACTAGAGTTATAATTAGCACAAGCCCTGCCATCTTTTGACATCTGACGGGGAAGTACATCCCATTGTATCCCCATGGCCAAAAAGGGCTTTCCCCGTTGTGCTACCATGTTTGTTTGTGAACTCCCCAATTCTTTTCTTGATTGATTAACTATATAAGCCATTATTGACTTATCCACCTTGTATCTATTGGATTGGTTTTGAGGGAAATGTTAGAGGAATCCAACCTATATTGATGTGAAAAAGCATCATGTCCGGTTTAGATGTTCCCAACCAATCCAAGGATATATGGCTTGATTATCATTATATATATATTATACTGCTACCAGTATTACTATCCTTATTACCATTATCATCATTGACTACTGACTGATACTCATTGAATCATGTCCTCCCATGACCTTTGTCGCCATCCCCGCACTTGGGATCCGCCTGACACGTGCGGTTTCTTCACGAAATCAATGGCGGCCGTCCATGCCAAGGCAAAGGTGACTCCGTGCAGAGGCTCCACCAAGAGAACCATCCAGGCGGAGGACATGCGCCAATAAAAGGCGGCACCTGGGAAGCCATATACTTCGCCAATCAAAAATGGGATCTCCATGAAAAATTGGGATTTAATCATGAAAAAAGTGTTTTTAACCGTCAAAATTTGGGATTTGCCAACCAAGAAATGGATTTTAACATTTTAACCATCAATAATGGAGATTTCACCGATGAAATCATAAAAACGACGTGTGTTTATGGTGATATTTTATATCACCAACTATGATCCCAATATCTACTATTCTATCCCCATATTAGTTGGTTCCATCCACAGTGCAATGCGGTGCCCCCAGGGCATCACCTCGTATAAAGATGGGGAAGTTCCATTCCTGGGTCTGTCTGTTTCAAATGAAACTGCTCATGGAAACTCCGGGCATTTCTGATATCCAAAACAATGGGAGAAAAAAACAGGAAAGCCATGAACGGAAGCCGGGTGAACTTGTCTCCAAGGACTGGTTTTTGCATGGTCTGGTTTTGGTCTGGTTGCTGTTGCTGAAGCCCAGAAAAAATGTGGAAAACATGGACCACTCCCTGAAGAATGCAAAACAACTATATAATTTGATTCACCCTCCTTCTAGAACTGGTTGCTTGGCACCCCAACATATAAGAAATTCCACCCTTATCAAGGTATGTTCTGGATCAATAAAAATGCCGCACCAGCTGGGAGGTCAACAACACCTGCATTTTTCCATAAATGTGCGGTCAACACATCTTCTGTGGCAAAACAGTGGCCCTAGAATGTTCGAGTAAATGAGTAAACTGTTAGCAACCTACACAATTTACAGTACTGTACGTACGTACGTACGTATATATGTATATATATATATGTGTGTGTAGAGATCGCCCAGATATAACATGCCAAGTGTAATGGGCATAAATTGGAACATCATGGGGATATATCGTTCCATTTAACAATAGCCATTTGTGGGGTGGCAAAAACACAGGCCGAGCCACGAACAACCCAGGCCGCCTGTGCAGCCACCACCAGCTTGCGGGTTCCAAAGGTGGAAAGTAACCTGGGAAGACCAGTTGCCCATTTTACTCATCGAATGGAGATTTCACCCAGTTCTTGGCATGTCACTGGGGTCTTTTCAAGCTGCCAACTGAATTGCCTTTCCCCATCCAAATCAACACCCTTGGAGGTGGAAATTCTTGGTTCATGGATGTCATGGATGATAAAAAAATGATACTCCAAGTAATCACCAGGCTTTTGAACACTGCTCATAATGGAAATTATATGATGTTGAAAGATTAAAAAAAAAACTACATGAAAATGTTGGGGAGTTGACAGCTAACATTACCAGTTCCACTCTTGTGACTTAGCTAAAACCTTTCCAGGTAGCCACTGCGCTTTGGCAAAGATGGGCAACTCAAAGATCACCGTGACTACCTGAAGCGCCATGAAGTGCCGGCACAGGGATGCTTCAGAAATGTGGATCTCTTTTTTGGAATCAAAGATTGCAATAAGCCAACAAAAACTCAAACTCTTTTCCGCATGTCTCCATGGAAATCTCATATTGTATATAAATGGATAAAAAGGGGGCAATGTGGGATCTGTCATTGCCGCCTTAGATTGCCCAATGGTTTCAAAATTGAATGCACCTATACATCTGAATAGATCTGACAGAACGTCCGTCCCTATGATATCCCATTCATATCCCATTCTACCAACTTGTTGCTACTTAAATGCCTAAAAGATCGTTGCTTCGCTTGCAGCAGGGCCTTCCCCCTACCTGGCCGCCATGGCCGCCATGAGCGCCATGGCACCACAGAGAAACCACAGAGCAGCGTTGATGCCTTCATCTCCTGCAAAAGCAAAAACAGCATGCCCTCCACCATGGCAAAGCCGGCGCCCAGCACCGTGATGTTCACGAAGAAGGCCGCGTTGCTCCTAGATCATGAAGCTTGGCATTTGACCAACACAAATTGTCATCCAAACAACAAAAATGGGAATTGATAATTGGACGAACAAAATTAGGATTTATATAGGATATACTGGGATAATAGGGGTATATAGCTCTGCTGAATGAATATTGACTGGGATTTTATAGGATATACAACCAACAAAATGATATTAGGGTAAAAAGTCAACACTTAGCAGGCAATAAGTCAATAAGCATTAAAATATAGGATTTTAGCATCAAAACTGGGAAATCCCATTAAACGCCCCCTGTTTAGAGTGGAAAAGTCGGATTTAAACAAATAGCTGAAAGGTAGTGCCCCAAACTTGTTAGTCATATTAGAGTTGGCTTCTGTTACTTCTGTTCACCCCATGAAAACATGAAAACTATAATTTAATAACTACCATAAACCCAACAGTGAAATGAGCAAAGTAAACCAGCTTAGCTAGCGAACTGGGGCACCACCATAGCTGGGTTGTTTTAGGGACATATCTGAAGGATTTTTGTTCCATGAAAATTCAGGATTTACCAGCAAAGTTGCGGACTTAAGCAAAAAATAACATTCAATGGATTGGTTTTAGGGAAAATTTTTTGAAGGGAAACCATGGCTTTATTGTGTTTTACGGTCACTGAATTGGTGATTTCATCGAGAAAAATGTGGAAAACGTCACATCACAAAACAATGGGTTACCCGAGCAACCATTGGAATTGAAGCACCAAGCAGGGTTTTGGAGCAACCAAAAAGAAAACAGCCAAACGAGGAGGAGATGAGGATGTTTAGTTGGTGATTTTATTGGGAAACATTGATAATTATAGAAAAGGTGAACAACATGGGGAGTTCACAGCGGCAGAAGCTGCAAACATGTGTTTTTTGCGGTGTGTGTATATATACGTATATATATATACATATTATGTTGGATGTTTCAACCGATTTCACCTTGAATCGACGCGAAAATCTGGCGAAATCACCAGTGAAGGTATCCAACTGAGAACGGGCAACAATCCATCATCAAAAAATCGGGATTCGACCATCAACAATTGTGATTCACACAAGCATCAGAAGGTTGGGGATTGAGCGAATACACGTTGGCAAATATTGAAGCGCCAAGCTTGGGATGGAATCACCAAAACTGGGTTCACGTGTGTCAAATCACATGTGTCAGGCGTTCTTGTTTCATGCATGTGGGAACTACGGATGCATGGATGGATAGACAAATAGGTAGATAAGGGTAGAAAAATATATAGACATGTAGATTGCCATCCATGTCTTGTTCCTTATCCCAAGTTTCCTGGTCTTAGATTCGCTGCGCTTCCCACTAACACGCTTAATCGAGATCTACCCTATGCCAATCTAAGCCTGGCAATGAAAAAAAACATGTTTTGCCGGTATTCCATGAAATCCCTAAATTCACGGGCATTCCCAATTTTGACCGTTGATCAGAGAGGCTTCCTCTCCTCAAAATGCGCAGAATGGAGCGAAGGCTCACATCTCCCGTGGCCTCTCCACATGCTTCAGGCATGCCAAGGGTTGCCCAAAACAGCCCCGCAGCTGTCAGGGCAAAGGAAATAAACCTCGGATTCTCGGCAGATTTTCCCAGATCTTGAGAGATCCATGCGGCCGAGGGCCGATATGTGTCAAGCTCTATGGAATGGGTGGGTCATCCACTGGTTGGATTTGTGTGTCTAAGAAGTTCCCAAGACTGGAGCCATACTGCGCTCGAAGCAGATTTGAACTCCTTTTGCTTTGAAATTCAGGGCTGATCTTAGATATGAACCCATTTATGGAAACAAGTTCGCGACTTCACAAATCCGAAGAATAAAATCTCGAAAGTTAGGACCATACTTGACAAATGAATCCTTGAATCCTTGATACTGATTGATTATGTTGGCTATAGGGGGAACCAATATATTCCATGTTCCATGTTGAGAAACCCAACAGCAACCGGTGGCACCCCATGATCGCAGTGTTGCCACGAAGTCTTCATCCAGAGACAGATGCCGTGGCCACGTCCATTTTTGGCTAAGAAAATTTGGGAATATCAATATCTGCTGAAATATCCTAGTTATTTTGGACTGCAATGCCAATTGCTACGAATTGGCTACCCTCTGGGAATCAAACATGGCAATGGTCTTGAAGATTCCCCACGTCCTACAGATGGTTTTCCCATGTAAATGTGCATTTGTATGGGATATCCATCGATTTCGCATTGCCATGTTTGGGTAGCGGAGTTGGATTTGGGGAATATCCCGGTGGCAATGGGATATAGCTTTGGGCCACCCCGCGCTGTAAACTAGCATTCCAATTGAAAGTTCATCATTTATCAGACTGCAATGTTGGACGCCATGATTGCCCAATTGATTAAACAAAATCTCAAGGACCAACAGGCGCTTGGCCATCATTCTGGGACAATCAAAACTGTTGCAGCTGTTGCCCCTCACCATCCCACAGAGGAAGATCATATCGGTCTTCGTCTTATCCGGCTGCTGTGCTACTCTTGTGTTCACATCCCCTGTCACAGTTGGCATGTTGAGAGGTACCCAACTGCCCCACTCATCGTTTTCATGCCTGGTTTCCCAGTCAAACCCAGACCCCGGCCTTGTCTGGAAAAAAGAGGTAGATTCAACTCCAGCGGATCATCATCATCATCATCATCATCATCATTGCAGGATGCCTAAATCTACAGGACAACAAAAATCATCAAAAATTGGTGGTCCAGCCACATTACGCAGAAGCCATAGCGATCGAACAGGAGTCCCAGGGGAAGATGTGCCATGCCCCACCCCAGCGCGCCATAAATGCGCGCGTCACCCCAGCGTTGAGCATCTTGATGACAGGCTGCCAGCGCCACAGCGTCCATCATGGAAGTGGAGGGAGATCCAATCAAGGAAAACCTCGGAACATTCTGATGGCAACAAAAATGAATGAAACCCAGGATGAGGCATTTTTTTCAGAAAATCGAAACGAATTTGCTGTTTGGGCATGGCAATCCAAACAACACTGAGTGAAAAACAGGGTTCAACCAATCGGCACGTCCTGATTAATCAGGTTTGAGGCAATCTCCAAAGTTGGACTTCTCCAAAACCGTGCGTTTTCGTACAAGCATGGACCAAATGTGGATGATATTGCGGCCCCCAATTTTTGGAGAATCCCCGCATGCAAAAACAGACATTACCGACATCAACTGGCGGTTTTGTCGAGTAGGATTGGTCCCATGGGTTGGATGCAAAATGGAAAAAAATCGAAACCACCAGTGATATATTAGTCACCTCTTCCATCCCGATTTTTCATGGAAAAATCCCCAGTCGTCTCTTGGCAAAACAATCCGACTTTGGGGGAAACATGGGGAAACCAAATTTGAGCCATATCAAAAACCTTGTTAAAACCTGTTAAAACATGTTAAAACCTATCAATCTGAAACATGTTGAAACATGTTGAAACCATCCTCTCAATCCTCAAGGAGCATCCACAGCGCGGTGCCACGCAAAGCCAGGCCCTTTAAGTCGTTCCGCACCGGAAGGCTAAGAGCTAGGAAAGGGATGCCACTGGCCACCAAACAGGCCAGCTGAATGCTCCTGGGCACCAAGAATTTCGGCATGGAAATAGCATGGAAATATGAGGATATAAAGCATCCAGAAGCATCCAGAAGCATCCAACATATATGTTGCAACATGTTGCAACGATCGTTTACCGCGCCAAGGATGGGATCGCATTTGGGATCGCATTTTAGAGCTTGGAAAATGATGGTCTGCAGCGGTTTCAGGGGGGTTCACAAGGTCTTGAATGGTTTAAGATGGTCAAACACGGTCAAACACCAGGTTACCAAAAATCCCCAAATTGCATTTTAGACCTTCAAAGTGGCAGGCTTGTCTTGGAGCCTAGTGTCCATATGTTACCACATGCACACGTTCGCCAAGGCAAACCCTTCCTGAGTCCTGGCTTTCTTCGTCTTGTCAGCCAATGCATTCCACACTGGGGTGGACAAGGTTTGAATGGCCCGGCGCACGGCAATCAGCAAACCAATTTGCCACGCTTTGAAACCGTCGGCTTCGAAGTAAAGCGTAGCATACCTAGGGCGTTGCGGTCGTGCCCCCTCGATGACTGGTGGGGGTGAACTCAGAGAGAATGGAGGGAAAAACTTCTTTGAGATGCTTGATCATAATGTTAGGAAATGTGAGGAGGAAACTTGGACAATCACTTTTTGTTGAATTTTCTTAGGCTTACTAAGTAGTGGAAAGATTCTGCTGACAACGACAACCACCCAAAAGGAGGCTTTGAAGACATCTCCATTGTACCCCCAATTGACTATATTTTTTTATCAGAATATCCCAGGTATCTCCATGTCCCATTGATATCCCATCATTGGTTCCCACGAACGATCCCAGTGTTCACGGTGGCTTCCCGCCTCTCATAGCTGGCGAAGAAGGTGAAGCTGGCGAAGTAATAAGCCTTGACCTCGCCGCGGATGAATTATGTTGATTTACTTATTGAAAACGGTGATTTTCCATTGCTTTTTGTATGTTTAGCAGAGGGTATGATATTAATGATATGGGAAATTGTTGGCATATTGAACAAGAACATGAAGTGCATTCTTATGCCTGTAAGATGCAGTATCTTGCGGACTGCCATCCGTTTAAAAAATTAGAGCAATTGGCGTTGGTGAGATTTGGGGCATAGGTCACGGTTGCTGGTGACATTAGACGTTGCATTTCCCACAAATCAGTTGTATCGCTTCATTTCATGGATGGTCTGTAGTGATTCCTCGCTGGAGTTTGGGGGTATTCCTTCCCCACAAATCCACCCAGCTTCACCCAGGTCTGCCATAGCCATGAACGATGGACGACCAAAATGTCCTGGTTTAGAACCTCATGTTCCCTATTAAAATTGCCATTGCTGGGGGCATCCCCATTTTCAGAACACCTATGTCACATTGTTGATTCTATATCTGGATCTATCTCCCATTCGATCCCCGGTACATCCCTGTAAAATTGCTGGTGTTACAGCCTCATGTACTGTTGGCCATTCGATCCACATGAAACATCCCATTGATTTGTAGATCTCACTGAACAGTTGCATCATGGTCCCCATGAAACATCCCCATTTCACGGTCCATCCTTCGAGAGGAGATTCCAGATTATCATTAGATATCATTAGAATCATTGGAAAGAATTCTAAAATCATAATCCTAATAATCCTAATCATCAAATCCTAAATTCCGAATATCACCTCATAATGCTAGTTATACTATAGGATAATGCGAATCCGTGTTATAATTCGTGGTAAATCCCCATTGATTCAGACATCCTGCACTGGCAGCGACCACGCGACTCTCAAGGGCTCGGAGCCCTCCATGTGCCAGACACCAACCGCCGCGCGTTCGGAGCGACGAGAGCCATGGTGAGTTGGGCGATCTCCAAGGTTGAGGAATCTGATACTATTTATTTACATATATATATATATATATCATCTGGTTATTTAACATAGCCATGGAAAATGGCCCATTTATAGATGATTTTCCCATTAAACCTCCATTTATGAGGGATTTTCCATGGCTATGTTAAATAACCAGAGGGTATATATATATATATATGTGTACAGTAACCCCCTAAAGGATGGAAAGTGGGGAGAATATCATCTATCCCGCAAACAGGTTTACTAATTTTTAAGGTTGATATAAGTGTGTGTATATATATATGTATAGATACTATTAGATACTTATGTGTAGCGACAATCGCAACCCCATCAGGGACAAAAATCGAGGCACCAGCCTTGATTTCTATCACTACATCGAAGATTGCCGCTGTTTTGTCCATCGTATTTGGGGTTTGCCAACACCAACTGAGTTGTAAGACTGAAACTGTAGAATTATTCTGAATAAATTATCATAAGTTACAATAATTCACAAACCTGAAATCCCATCACCCAGTGAGGTCGTTATACATAAGTTATCCACATGATCGGTTCCACTTCCTTTAGGTATGATTCTGCTGGTCTCAGGCACCTGAGACTTGACACTGACGCAGGTCCAAGTCAGGCAAACCAGGCGCTGGGCAGTCAAAAAAGCGAGAAAAAAATACACCCGCACCGGAAATCGTACCGAACCTTTATCTGGGATGGGACCCCTGAGCTAAGGCTGTTGGGGAACGAACGAACCTTCAATCCTTCGATCGCAAGTGTGAAAGGTCAGTCAGCCAACAACCACCTGTGAGGGTTAGAGCTCTTAAGGGGGGGTCACCTGTAGGTTGCCGTGCCCAAGCACTTCCCTTTTTTTCAGCCCGCTGTGGTGCTGCCGCTAGGGCTGGAAGGGCTAGGGGACCTGGGCTAGGGTTGGACATCCATTGATATGTGCTGAAGCAGTTTTGGTGTCAAAGGAACATCAACATGTTCCAACTATCAAGGAGATTACGGTACCGTGGTTCAGTGTAAATGGCATGAAGTTTCTCCAGTTGCGCTGCGACCGGCTGAGTGCCAACGGCTTTGCTTGATCGCTGAAGAATCGGAACATGCCATCAATGCCTCAAGACTGGGGTCCCAAAAAAAATACCAAAAGATACCAAAAGTATCCAAAAGTATATAGATCGCCATCAGAAAAGCAGGGATTCACTCTTCTAACTTTTTGGGACCCGTTTTTTTAGCTCATTTGGAAGCTTGACCCAACCTTTTAATCGATGCAAGACTACAATAGATACTGTGCAACCTGTCGGGGCAAAGGAGTTTGAGAAGCCTATTCATATACACAACAACTCGAACGTCCATTCGAACACCTTACTGTAATCCCTACATATAGGCAACAATGGATATGTTAGGTTATGTGAAACAATACTCAGACACGGATGTAAAACTGGCAACAGAGAGGACATTAGCCAGTTTCAATTAGATAGCTGCACGCGTTTCCACAGCCACATTAAAAGAGCCAGTCCCGCCTTGCACGGCTGAGCGTTTGATATTGTCAAAGTCACCCGCCTGGCATTGGGCTTGCGCAACCCGCGGGGACGGAATTGACAAACAGTTCAAACTCATAAATCCATCTACAAACAGAGTAGAATGTAAGGACTCGTGATGGTGAGGGACCGCCATTTCAGGATAGTTGCAGTGCCATGCATCCATCGATTGAACCTACACGTCAGCAAGACTCCATCAAGATGATGCTTCATGATTACCCAGATTACCCATAGTTTTGGAAGAAAATGCCCATGACTTGGGTCTTAAGAAAACCCAAACAGGTTGAAGGTCATGGTGTGTCCCAGTCCCACCTCCGGATCGCGCGGATCTTTGAAGCCTTTGGTCACAGGGCGAGAGCCCTGAAAGCTGAAATCCGGATGCATCCACGCCATGATGGGCTCCTGTCGCGCTGGGGGTCTCAGGCTTACCAAACTTGCCATAGTACCAACCTTGCCCCTGTTTGTGTGTGCGGATGCTGATGGATTCGAAGGAAATTGTGGCCACATCCCAAGTGCAGGAAAGAAACAGAGGTCGATTGGAAAAGGATGCAAAGTCTGATGTCTGAAGTGCCCTCTCCCTCGCTTTACTTTCTCATGGCTTGCACCCCGAGTTGAAAGTTGGAACCCTGTTTCAGCCCAAGCTGATACCCTCACCCACTGCAGCCCTCTGGCTCTCCGTGTGACCATACTTCCAGAACTGTCTGTATAGACCCACTGGCCCATGGTCGTACTGGTGATACATCAGAGCTTTCTCACAGTACCTGAATATCGGCGAAAAGTGGCGCATGGCTGATGATCTATCCCCCAGCTTTTGCTGCTGCCATTTCTTCATCTGCTTGATCTCGCCTCCTAGCAACGTACTGACCTGAAATGGGCCTGAACCCTTGAAAATAAAATGACCAAGGCAAGGCTTTCCCCTTTTCTTGGGCCATGCCACCTGGTGAAGACGTTCTTCTCAACGCGTAGGCGCCAGCAGAATTCAATATCCTCAAACCCTGGACCTCGATGGCGGGATTTTCGGGTTCCCTTTAGAAAGGAATGCTCCATTCAAGCTCTGAATGGTCTTGTCCGATGGACGGGCGCGTTACCATGATGCCCCCACCAATTTCAAAGTGGAGAGGGAAAAAACACCGATTGCGGTGGGTCAGTTGCAAAGTCGGGGTGTGGCATGGTTGGTTACTAAGTTACTTTAGTCACTAAGCCATACTAAGCCCAGTTAGTAAGTCCCTTAAGTATCCTTAAGTGGCTTATAAGTGGCTTATAAGTGGCTTAGTATGGCTTAGTTATCCCTGTCAGCTCCGCCAAGGTGCGTGAGAAGATTGGGTCAAACTCTTCCTGGCGGACAAGAGCCCCAGAAAGCTCCAGTTCGAGAGGTCTTTGTTGCCAGATTTTAGATATTTATAGTTATTTAAGAACCAGGGAGTTCTACATTACAATCCAGAAATCCTGTCCGAAGCATCTAGTGAATCTATGTGAATCTAGTGAATCCAATCTGCTTGAACTGCTTGCACCATCTCTGCCACCCAAGTGTCCTTCCCCACGGAATTGAGGTTCACGCTGAAGTTGCATGTGCCTCAAAGGCTGAACCGCTTCGGAGCTCAGAAAAAAAACTGAAAAAAACGAAAAAAGTGGCCTTAACGGTTAACAAGACAGTCTTGTTGCACGTTAGATCCTTGCAAAGGTTTCAACTTGGTCCCCAGTTTCACTTCCAAAAAAGGCCCATCAACAACGGTAATTCAAGAAATCGATGGACCATCAATTCCGTCCTGGGAACACTGGGACTGGGAAGCCCCCACATCCATACAGCAGCACATCCTTGGGATCCTCCCAGGACCAGCGTCCGTTGAGGTTTCCGAAGTGGTCGTGGAAACGGCCGGTGGCACCTTACAAAAAAAAACATCCAGAAGGTCGATGATTGTAGGAGGTTAGAGTACCCTTCATAATCTTCATATATATATAATACATATATATAATACATATATATATATATATATAATATAATATATATATATATAATATATATAATATAATTATATACAGCATATTATATCGCATTACCCTCCGGTAATCAACCATTGCAATGGAAAATCCCCAACTAAATGAGCATTTAAATGCGAAAATCATTGAACTAAATGGAAGAATTTCTCAGCAAGCCATGTTTGATACCAGATGGGATACTGTATTGGGGATGACCATCATCCACATTATATCCCATATTATATCCCACGGATTTTAATGATATTAGATATCCCCAGAATTTCCATTGATTTCCCATACTGAATGACTGTGAAAATGACCATTTACAGGGAGATTTTCCAGCAAGCCATGTTTGATTACCAGAGGGTATATCCCATTAAATTCCATCAATAATCATTAATCATCATTATTGACCATTATATAAACCAACCACTATTAACCAATTATGAGCAATCATATCAAAACCATTACAATAGTCATTATCAACCATTCATCACCATTCATCACCATTCATCACCATCACTAACCATCATTAACCATCATTAACCATCATTAACCATCATTAACCATCGTTAACCATCATTAACCATCATTAATCATCATCATCATCACCACCACCACCAGCATCATCATCATCATCATCATCATCATCGTCATCATCATCATCACCATTATATATTTAACCGCTATTCACCACTATTAACCATTATTAACCATCGCATCACATCACATCAACATTTAAACATGTGCAATCAATGATCAAATGATCACATCAACATTTACTCATCATTAAATCCCAGTTTTTGAGTTCCCCAGACCCATCCCAGAGCCAGGCCGAAGAACTTTGGTCCACCGACAGGGTAGGGCCCGAGAGAATCCCAGGCCTCGAACCCCGGAAACTCGCCCCGGTGGTGCCCTTTGGGCCTGGTGAAGTCGTTCATTTATTGGGAATCCCTGAGAAAATCTAGGAAAAAGCTGGGAATCCCTTAGAAAATCTAGAAAAAAAATGCTGAAGAATATTGAATCCTCACTATTTCTTGGATTTTTGCTGGAATGTACAAGAGCACTGGGTTCTTAACCAACGGCCAACCCTTGGTTGAAACAATACACCCTCCTGAAAAACTGGAAATGTGCAGCAAGATGGGTTTCCAACTGGAAATGGCAACTGGTTGATTCCGTGATGTTCCGTGACAGTCTTGCGAGTGTATGGCTATGGCTCAAAAATGCGATACTGTTTTGGATCGACGTAATGAAATGGCTGGTTCTTAGGGATTAGAAATGCAGCACCAAATCCTGGTGGTAAAATATTGGCAAATAATTTGTTTGAGCCATATCCATACGATCTGGATGCATAAAACACGAGTCGCATTTTGTCGTCATTTTTTTTAGGGTATTGAATTGAATATTCAAATAATACATGTCCAAGTTGGGGCGGTCTCGGAACCACAAAGGGCTTGTCATCGTATTGATTCCTTTCATCGAATCATTCAATTTGGGAGTTGTTGATACTGATGCGAGACTTGGTTCGCATCCATGTAACCAATCGGGCCTAAGTTGGTTTACAGTACATATGTCAGAAACGGATGAAAAATACCGGCAGATTGTCTATGCACCAGGATCCTCCTTTCCAATACCAAATTCATAGGCCTCATTTGGTGATCACTTTTTGAAAAATTACCATCACCCTCCGGTAGTTCAACATAGATATGGAGGAATGGCACATTTGAGATTTACTATTAAAATCCCGATTGCTCATATGCTAAATTACCACAGGTTACCCAAACAAAGTCTCTCCATCCTTCACCCATCATAGAGCCCCCAAGAAGATGGGATAAAAACTATGTAAAACAAAAAAAATCGAGGGATTTCTCAACTTGTTCTATCTTTTTGTGTCCCCAACATGATTTGAGCAGTATTCGAACCTCAACATGTCATCCCCGTGTACTGGCTGGTTGAGAACGGGATTCCAGTGACATGGATCAGTTCATAATCTCCAAGAATCCAGGTAGCTTAATCAGCCCCCGTTTCATAATTCATCAACTACCGTCAACTGGTCACTGCTGATCTGAGTACAGTATCATAATGCACCAACCTTAGAAAGGTTCGGCCAGAATTTTTGTGGTAACCTTAAATAGATAGAGAAGTTAGTTATCACTATTTTAGTGACATTGTGCTTTTCTATCTTTTTGGGGGCTTACAATAATCGGTATAGCTATTTAGATATTGCTTATATTATCTTATATTATTATCACCTTATTAACCATTGTGACCCATTATTAACCATTATTAACCATTATTAACCATTATTAACCACTATTACCTGACCTCAATTTCATCATATACCTCCTGATCAACGGCTTCCCCACCACCCAAACTGCGTCCGGCGGGCGCGGCGCGCCTCCCACGTTGTGCCTCCCACATCTCTTCGACCCAGTGAACGTCCGGAGCGGCGTCACTGTCCGTCAGACAGACCACCACCTGTGCCGGAAATGTTAATGAGATTAAGAATGGTTAAGAATGGTTAAGAATGGTTACGAATGGTTAAGAATGGTTAAGAATGGTTGATAACGATTACAGTAAATAATTGTGATTAATGGTGATTAATGGTTAATAAACCACTTAATGGTGATTAATGGTGATGAATGGTGATGAATGGTGATGAATGGTTGATAATACTGGTTGATGGTGTTGGTATGATGGTTGATCATGGTTATATAATAGTGGTTAGCAATCGTCAAGATGAATGGTGATTGATGGAATTGCCCTCCGGTGGAAAATCAAACGTGGGCTGGGAACACCCAGCACTAGCCATGGATCATGGAGGGTTGCTGCGAAAATCATCTAAAAATGATGGATAAGTCCGTTTCCATGTTTGATTACCAGAGGGCAATTCTACCGACAAATGGCAATTTTCATAAGCTGACGATAAACCTGAGCAATGTTCAAAAACCTAGTGAAGAACGGGATTCACGTACAGTGATGGATGATGATCATCCCCTTTTTATGGGGTAGTATGGTTAATACAACTATAATCCCATATACCAGAGAGGGTAATCAAGCATTGCAATGGAAAACCCTCCATTTGATGATTTTTCCAGCTATAAACCTCCATGGCTACTGCTCACCTCTCGTCCGCGGGCCCACTTTCGCAGTAAGCGCAGCCCCACACTGCGGGCACCCGCAGGACCCACGTTTTGCTGAAGCCTTACCTGAGGGCGGTGATCTCCCCAGTGGCGCGTCAGTGATGTTGGCTGCAGGAAAGGACTCAGTGATATACCGTTGTTATCCGGTTTTCTCATTTTACCCAAACTCCCAACAACCATTAAAGGCAAAACTCTGGACCTCTGTAAATCCTGGCACTGTAAGCCTGTGCAAAGTTCTGGGATGTGCTTTTGTGCGACAGGGATAGCCCCATGTGCTCTGGAGACAAAACCCAAGGTCCACATTGGAGTGTTCTTTTCCCAGGAAATATGTTGTATACAAATTGATAATGGCCCGTGACCGGGCTTCTGCCATTTACAATTGGGATACACATCCAACCAGGCCCAGTAATGGACCTTGCCAAGCAGCCAATGCCAGGCCATCATTGGGCCAGGCTTCGGTGGCAGCTTCCAAATCCGCGAGCGATCCGTCGTCCACCTCTGTGATGGGCTCGGCTATCAGGGTTGACATGTTTCGAAAAAAAGGCTCCTTTCCCACTGAGGAACATCGAAATTCGAATCCTTTCCAACAGCTCAACTGCCTTGGAAATGACCCACAACTCAAGACTTGCTGAACCATTTGACGCTTTTCCCACTCTGGTCCTGCCACAATTGGATTGGGTCAAAAAAAACCTGGCAACCCAAAATCGGATCATTGATTCAATTCTATACATATATGATATTATGGATTATATTGAGGTTTCCCCAAACCACTGCTTTTCCCATTGATAATCATAAACCATTTGCATGATTTTGGGGATCATGTTGGGAAACCTCCATCGCCCCAACCTGACCATCCTCTAGGTCTCCCAACGACCAGCACCACATCTGGTTCCCGCGTTTGCTGCGCCAAAGCTGCCAGCGTGGCACGAAGCTCCGCCACGTCCTCCGTTGAAAAACAACGCTCAAGTCATGGAGTTACTGTGATGCAAAAAGATCATGGATAGGTACCCAACAAGTAGCCAAACTCGGTGGGATAAGGTCTGAAACCTCACTCTACTTATCAAAAAGTGAACAGAATGGTCCAAACAATTGGATGTTCTTTGTTTATCTGTGTTACAAATATTATTGTTTCACGATTTGGGACTGTTAAAAAAGAATGACTCGTGGACTCCATGGCCATATAGATATATAATTTCTCACCAAAAAAAAAAACTTGGCTTTCCCCATGAAGAATGACAAGCTTTGGACGATATCTTCGATATCTTCCAATCTACCCATCCCGTCCGGCGTCCTGCGCCGTCCTGGCAAAGGCTGGCAATAGCACCGCCACTGCGTGGCTGTCTGGGCGCAAGGTGCCCGGTTGAGTTTGGGGGTGCCCCAGTTCTTTAGCTACCCTCTGGTAATTTAACGTAGCTATTGAAAATGGCCATTAATAGTGGATTTTCCCATTAAAAATGGTGATTTTCTATAGCTATGTTAAATTACCAGAGGGTAAGTCACTTCATAAATCATACTTTACTAGGCTTTATGGAAACTATAGCTATAGTGAATGGGGGTTACCAACCAACTTACAACTGGAGAACCACCTCGTCGGTTCCGGGCTCCCAAACCCTAAGATGCAGGGTCACATGACTTCCCGCTATCTGGGTAAATTATAATAATTCACTGGCCTAAAAAAAAGCTTCATATTGGGATAGTTATCCCAGTGAGATCGCAGTGAGGTCATTCCAATTTACCCAGACTCGGTTATTCTCCGCTCTAAACCCATGTGTTTCCCCTTGGTTTTCCGCTTTGGCCCCGGGAATGGCCTTTCGCCTCGCGCAGACGTTGCTCCACTTTGGGGAAAAGTCCAGTGGAGGCCTGTGGCATTGTTGGATTAGCAGCGGGTGTCCAAAAAGTCACCCAGGTAGGTAAATATCCTATCTATGTCTGTCATCTATGGATCCAAGTACCTCTTGACACAGTATGTGGGGTATGAATTTGGGGAAGTACCTTCTAAGTATTTGGATACTGGGGTACACATGGTAGGTTCAATCATGCATAAATTCGTTTTCGAATCTCCCATGATGCATGGATGATCTGTATCAGCTTCCATTACTAGGGAGTTAAACTCTCCTCTTTGGTTCCATAGTAGGCTGATTTCTCTTGCTGAGCCATCCAGCAATGCCACTGAAGAGGTTTATCGGTATCCCACTGCAAAGCATCAGCCATGATGATGTAGACAATGTAGACTGCAAACCATCAGCTCCATCATATGGCTTTGTCTGAAAATAGGCTACCGCCAATTCCAACGAATTAACACCTAATTTTCCCTTTTCTGTGGGTCATCCCCTATTTTCAGACAAACCCATATTTCACCATGGGCCATGAACCATCCTAGCCACACTGAATGCTGATGAAAGATCACCTGAGCTGTCCCCATCGCCTCCGTGGTGGACTCAACCACTGCCTAATTTTCGCATGGCTGTGATCGAACTTGGGGGGTGGCCTATTTTGAGACAAACCCATTGGATGACTTCCCACGTTCAAATTTGGCAGTTTCAAAACTGACGAAATTGAAAGATTCCCGTTAAATGGCTGGATTTTGCCGGAAAAAAAAAAGGAATTACCTCACCCGATGCCAGTCTAACTTCACTGGGAAATCCCCGGTCAAGCCAGGACTGCGCATCCTCGTTATTCTTGCTAGTTGATGCTAGGACTGCACATCTCCATGCTAATTAAATCCTCATTTGCAATGGTTAACTGAGGATGGGTCAAAAAAATCATCGACTCGGAAAAAAGATTGGCTTAAGCCTTAAGCTCCCAAAAATGACCTGCCATTTGGTTTTGTCTCGCAGTAGAATACTCCAAAAATTGATGCTTGACCATTTTGAGGATCCCCAAATATTTTGTAAGGGGTAAACTCATCAACCCCTATATCATCCCCTATTGTTCCCATTCATATCCCCATCAAATGGTTGAGAAAAAACATCCCCCGTGCCTTGATGATCTTGATGGTGAAAAATATCCAATCTATCCCAGTCGTCTATCCCATGTTGTTGCTATAAAAATCCCCGTGATATGTCTGATTTTTGGATATATGTGGTCAGCTATATAAATCCCCATGTTGTTTTGGTTACCCCCTGGCAAACTGTGTAGATCATGTCGGGACCAGAAACCATGGATTTTGTATGTCTATGTACATGTTTACTAGAGGGTAAATCCCATATTCTTGGTTATATCCCATCAATGTTCCCACTAATATTATCAGCATATTTATCGTCCGACTGATAAATATATATATATATACATACATATCATATATATATATATATTATCATTGTTGATATCCATACCCCCAAACTTATATATCAAGGTCAAGATCTCGTTAAATATCCCATTAAAATATCCCATCTTCCACATCCCGCGCTGTGCCAGGCTGCCAGCGCTTCCTCTCGTCGCTTCATCAGCGGCTTCAGTCCGCTCTTCCGCGCGAAGGCCGCGCGGCCGCGGTAGCCACCAATGGTACCCACCTTGGAAGATACCACCTGGGGATTCAACCACCCTCTGGTCATCTCTGGTCATTTGTTACATAGCTATGGTATAGATGGCCCATGTTTAAGATGATTTGCCTATGAAAAATGGTGATTTTCTGGCTATGTCACATACATAGCCATGGAAAATAATCATGTTTAATAGGTAAGTAGAGCTAAATCATCCAGAAATGGACCATTTTCCATAGTAAACTGTTATATAAGTTGCCAGAGGCAAAGATGTGTTAGTTACCTTTTTGGCAAACAAAAATGGGAGCTTAGCATATTTTAGCATGACCTGTCTAGAACAATGGATCCTAAAGTCTCAATTGTTCTACTCATCGAACCGGGATTTGTCCAACCAAAGCCATTGGGATGCCATGAAGCTTCCCACTTGGAGAATCATCCCACTGGATGTCACTGGATGTCACTGGTTAGTCGGTTAGTCACCACCATCCATAACCCAGTCCCATTTGAAATCCATGATGCTGGGGATCACCCCACGTCAGGACCCAGCTTGGTCCAGCGAAAATTCACCGAGTTTGGATCCGTGGGGCAGGAGGGTTTCCCTCGGGTTTTGCCAAGCTATGCCAAGCTGCGACCTTGAAAAAAATAAAGGTCAGCTTCCAGCGGAAAGACTGCGGCACCTCTGAACTAACCGAAGGGTCCATTGGGGCCGATTCCAATGACATGATCGAACTAAAAAAGGAAAAGTCTGGTGTGACATGCTGTGACCAAGGGATTTGGGGAAGACTAAGAAGTCAAGGAATATACTCCACAATGGGAAACATGTGGAAAACGTCACTGTTCAACAAAAGCGGGGTTAAGTCACGGCCCCTTGGCACCTTGTCCCAGTGATTGGGATTGGCCCAAAACAGCGCGCCCTTGGCCACTGGAAGTGGTAGATTCGCGACATGAGTTGATGATTCATGTATTGACATGTATTGACCGTGTGCATATATATATATATATATGTATGATACATGTAATATGTATCAATATGCATATGATAATATGACATCTGATGTTCGACAGGAGTACATATACATATACATATACATATACATATACATATACATATACATATACATATACATATACATGTACATGTACATGTACATATACATATACATATACATATACATATATCACGTAAATATATGTGTATATAAATAGCCTATATAGCCATAATTTGGCCATAATGAATATCCCATTAAAACCTCCAGCGTTTGGAACGCCTGTCTCTGCTGCCTTCAGGGTGTCTTTCCAGGTGGGAGCTCGTGCGATGTCATCCCCAGAGTTGGCCAACCTTGGGCTATTCACCCATGAAATCTTGGGGGAAAAAAACATCAAACATATGGGATTTAACATTAACTATGGGGATTTAACATATGGGATTTAACATAATTTAACTATGAATTCATATGGGATTTAACATAATTTAACTATGAATTCTGGGGACTGAACATGACTGAACATGACTTAACATGACTTAACATGACTTAACATGACTTCAGTTCAACGGATTGGTCGAAAAAGGGGGCACATCTGCATGAAACCGATGCTTTTGCCCCTAGATACGGAGACATTCCTGTAGAATGTCCTTCAACCAATTCTGGCAACAATAGCGCATATATTGACATAGTCATCCACTCGTCTTTCTGGTTTTGACCTATAGTCATGCATGGTCGGTGCGCAAAACACTGGCCGAGCAGCGCTTTGGTCGGCACAGTGCGCGGTACTGGGGGCCTTGATCCCGAGGAGGCCAGATTTCCATGCCTCCGGCACCCAAGGATTTCATCGAACCAAGTGATGAGCTTTGGACTCTTACCTCTAGACTGTCTCTACACCTTGAGAATCAGGTAGCAAAGTCTGTGCCACCAACCTCCAGAACAAAACAGAACAGTTTGTCCCCATTTCAGCCATTATGAGGTGTTGAGCTCTTCTATAAAAACTTAGAACGTCCCGTGCTTGAAACTCTTAACACAGGCCAGAAATCCAGAAATCGCCAGCGCATACTTGAAATTGCCGGCCCCTTCTCCACGCTTTCCTGGGTGATCTACTAGGAATAGTCGGGTTTTCAGGTTTTCACATATTTTCACCCAAGTTCTTCCAGCCCGGCGCCATAGGACGCCTCGTGGTCACCAACGGCGGCGACCGGGACCCGGGTGCGAGCATGGGTGCACATCCAATGCTACAAGCTGGGCTTGGGTTCGTGATGGAGCTTTAGCCTCTACATGGCCTCGAATGTCCAAGAGTTGGCTTAAAAGTACAACAGTCAACAGGATCAAAAAGAGATTGGCTGAGCTGAGTAAGAGTTTGCGCTTAGCATCGCTTAGCGGCAGATCTCTTGATCAAATGCTACGGAGGGCTGTCATGTTGCCAGCTAGCCGGCCCTGAATTGGCTTCTTTGCATTCCAGAAGGTGTCCTAGTCTGTCAAATTCACTGTCTTCTGAAAAGTTTACTGTGAATTATATATAAGTATATATATATATACATAATTACACATATTATACTGACTACAAACATACAAGAGAAACGATATATGAAAAAACAACATTGCCATACAAATCATCTCACGGCCATAACCCCGAGGCCCTGCTCGCCTTTCAGCTCCCCCCTGCTCCGTTGCAGCCAAGCTGAGTGCCCTTGCTCGCCGCAACTCCCATCCCGCTGTACCAGCACATAAGCCTCACGGAGCTCTGAAACAGATGGAAATTCGATCCAAATCAGAAAGATGTGCAATTCGTGTGATAAATTCTTTGGAAATCAAACATGGCTTGCTGGAAAATACCTCAGCTACAGCTATAGATGTTCGCATTTGGATCCCCATGAAACCCAAGCATCGCTCGCCTGTCCATCCGTGGTGAAGCGCTCGAGGAAGGCACAGTCAAACAAGAAGAGCGCCATAAAGGCCATGACCTGCGATCTCGATGTGTCGCTATGGGGGATCCCCAGTCGTCACCATAGGTTAACCGATACTAAAATGAATGACTTGGATGATTGGGGGGTACCCCTATTTTAGGCAACCACCTAATATGCAATGCATATATATATATAAATGAATAAATAAATAAATAAAATAAATTATATGTGTATATATATGTGTATATATATAATTATAACACATATACTTAGACATTGTGTGTATGTACATAACACAACATCGCGCATATGTACCTGTGAACATCATAAATTGGTGAGACCCCAGTATCGGGTATCGGTGATAAGGTCCAACAAGAGTCATGGACCACTTGGACGGACTTCAGGGACTGACATTGCGCAGCTGAGAAAATGTCAGTACTGAAAAAACACAAACACGCCTTGCGACTCAGCAAAATGTCCAAGTAATTAGTCTATCAATTTGTTCAGTATCTGGGTATTTTTGTCCCAAGAATTTCTAAGACAGCAAACAGAATTAATCAGAATTATAAACCCTCCCAGTAACCATTTGGAGCTCACTCAGCTTAGTCAGCCTTGAATAGCCCCACGATCGGCGTGAAGCAAAGGAGTGGAACCTTGGAATGGATCAAGCAACGGACCATCAGATCCAATGGTTACCCTCCGGTACTCAAACGTGGCAACGAGAAATCCCATAGAAATGGAGGGTTTTGATGGGCAAATCATCTACAGTATACCTGATTATCAGTTATGGATTTTCCATTGCCATGTTTGATTACCGGATCGTAATCTTTGACCAACTTGGATCTACGAAGAAATGGAAAACGGTGCCAGCAGCGCCGGAGCCGTAGTAGCATCCCCCCTCTGTTTTTTTCCTTCCATTCTTCATCTTTCACAGGCGATATGTTCAAGGCCAGCTTCGAACTCCACAGTCTGGGTGATTCCGAGCTGGACAACCTACCGTGTGATACGCCGGAATTTATCATGGGAATCAAAACATGGTATATCAAGCCCTGTTAATGAGGGGATGACCATCCCCCTATATGGGTCAATATGGGTCTAGAATCAACTAGAATCCATCCTCTGACCATGGAACATATGATTCCCAAACCCTGGTCATGATCGTATGTACATTCCGTCGGTGAGATTCAACACCATCAAAGTCTCACGGATCAGTTCGCAGAGGTCTCTGGAAAAGATGAAAGATTTCACAGTCTCCAGTGCGGGTCTCGGCAAGCGCAGCGGGGGCTTGCGGAAGAGATAGATCAAATGCTTCGCAGTAGCCTGGCAGGGAAACTGTAAAGGCGCTAAAGTAGGGTGTGTATGTTTGGCCCCTTGGGGTAAGAAATCTGTACTGGGTAAATAAAAGAGAGAGAGAGAGAGAGCGAGAGAGAGAGAGAGAGAGAAAAGGGAGAAAAAAAGGGAAAAGAGAGAAAAAGAGAGAAAAAGAGAGAAAAAGAGAGAAAAAGAGAGAAAAAGAGAGAAAGAGAAGACATAACTCAAATAGAGGAGAAGAAAAAAAGAAGAAGGAAAGAGAAAGAGAGAGAGAGAGAGGGTGAGAAAACAAAAAAGATAGGCCTATGAAGACAGAGAGAGAGAGAGAAGAGAAAAATGACAGAGAAGTGCAGAAAGTAAAACACAAAGGGAGACGAAGAACAGAAGGATAGAAAAGATAAAGAGAGTAAAGAAGGAGGTAGAGAGAAAGGGAAGCAAGATCTACAAAGAGTAAGTAAGAGGTGTAATTTGGAAAAGAACCCTCCACAGTGCGTTCGGCAAAACGCTACACAAGACATTTGCAAAAGAACAAGGACAAGCGACAAAGAGGATGTATTCCTGCCGAGGTTTGCAATGATTCCTCAACATATGATGTGCAGATGTGCATATATTCATGTCAGACAAGAGAAAATGAATACACCAATCTATCTGCGATTGACCAATATGTGCTTGAATGTTTTGATGTCTCAAGAGCATCTAGAGCCGGAAACAGTAGCAATTATACAGTAGCCTATGTGTTTCGAAATATTGAAACTGCCATGTTCTGTGGTGCCCAAATTCGATGTGTATATATATATATATATGTATAACATATATATATATATGTATATATACTTACCCTGACCTTCCTAACACCATTGTTTCATTGGTTGCTGCTGGAACTACCAGTGTTTTCGCAGGGATTTTAGATTACCAATAAGGGCCAACCATTTCTATCTCTCCCTCTCTCTCTCTCTTCTATAGAAATTTGTCTGAAAATAAACTAATTACTCTCAATTGTTTGTAGTTCATCACCATTTTTCTACTAGACTTGCATTTTGGTGGTATCCCCTATTTTGAGACACTGTTCTATCCGGGACCCCCTCGGCACCTCATCTGCTGGCTTAAGGAAAAAGGCCGCCCGCGCATTCCGAAGGTGCTCGCGAATCAGCTGGAAATCTCGGTTGGTGTTCAACCAATGATGTTCCACCTGGGGTTGGTCAACCATTAGTTGGGGATATGGGCCATGGGCAAAAAAACTGGGATATTTCAGGTAGACAACGTGTGCCTCTGAAAATGGGGTACACCCGGAACAAATGTCCGTTGCTATAGACAGAATAATGATAAACCAGTGAATTTAGGTGTACAGTACCATGTTTGCAGACAAACCCACACAGGTTTGTGCAAGAATCGGGGGTTTACCTATTTACTTCCAATTTATGTGGTATATCGGTATATCTATGTGCATTGTATATACGTACGTCTATAGTGGCAAACTCAACGGCGAAAATGATGATCTAAACTCATCTAAACTCTAAACCATATCCTATTCTTGGACAAGGCCTAATCCCCCCAAGTTGCTGTCTACCAGCTTCAGTGGGGAGCATTGCCAAAGGGCTACATAACAGACCCAGGAATGAACTTTGGATGGGTAGATATGGAGGAAGGGGGAGGGCGCACCACAAATACACTCTTAAGTCCGAGCATCCTTTCAAATGTTCAATCTTTTCATGGTTCTACAACATATTCTATCTATAGTTTTGCGCAGCTGTCCTGGCACAGCACTGGTGAGAATGACTTTTGGATGGTTGATCTTGGCTTCCCTCTTTTTCATCCCATTGTTTCTTTCACAGCTTTCTTTTCAAAAACGTGCAAGAATGAAATTTGGATGGCAGATCAAGGATCACAACTTTTCTCATCCCATTTTCCTTTCAAAACTTCTTTTAAAAACCTGCAAGGATAAAATTTGGATGTGTAGATGTGGAGGAAAGGGCAGGGCCCACCACAAACACGCGCCTAATTCCAAGCATCTTTGGACAAAAAAACAATATTTTCATGGTTCTGGAGTCTAGAGGGTATTCTATCTATACTTTTGCGCAGCTGTCCTGGCACAGCAAAGGTGAGAATGACTTTTGGATGGTCACATTTGGATTCCTGCTTTTCTCATCCCCTTTTCCTTTATCAGCTTTCTGTTCAGACACCTGCAAGACGGAACTTTGGATGGTAAGATCTTGGATTCCTTCTTTTCTCATCCCCTTTTCCTGTCACAGCGTTCTTTTGCTCACCTGCAAAAAGAAACTTTGGATGGTAAGATCTTGGGTTCCTTCTTTTCTCATCCCAGTTTCCTTTCAAAGTTCCTTGTCAAACAGATCCAGGAATGAACTTTGGATGGGTAGATATGGAGGAAGGGCAGGGCGCACCACAAATACATACAAATACAATCTTAAGTCCGAGCATCCTTTCAAATGTTCAATCTTTTCAGGGTTCTACAACATATTCTATCTATAGTTTTGTGCAGCTGTCCTGGCACAGCACTGGTGAGAATGACTTTTGGATGGTTGATCTTGGCTTCCCTCTTTTGTCATCCCCTTTTCCTTTCAAAGTTTCCTTGTCAAACAGCTCCAAAAATGAACTTTGGATGGGTAAATGTGGAGGAAGGGGCAAGGCGCACCACAAACACACGCTAAGCATCCTTTCACAATTTCAATCTTTTCATGGCTCTAGAGGATATTCTATAGATAGTTTTGGCAGCTGTCCTGGCACAGCACTGGTGAGAATGGTCGGTCTTGGTTTCCTACTTTTCTCATCCTCTTTTCCTTTCAAAGTTTCCTTTTCAAACAGCTCCAAAAATGAACTTTGGATGGGTACATGTGGATGAAGGGGCAGGGCGCACCACAAACACACGCTTAATTCCAAGCATCCTTTGATATTTATGTTTTTTCATGGCTCTAGAGGATATTCTATCTATACTTTTGCGCAGGTGTCCTGGCAAAGCACTGGTTTGGACGGTCGGTCTTGGATTCCTACTTTTCTCATCCCCTTTTCCTTTCGCAGCTTTCTTTTCAAACGCCTGCAAGACTGAACTTTGGTTGGTAAGATCTTGGCTATCATCTTTGGGGTGGTGACTTTTTTGAAGTATACCCGTGTCTTCATTGGGATTGACTCTTTGGGTTTCCTGGGAACCAACAGCAACATGGCAATTTTCCTTGGAAGATTTCAGGGTGAAATTGGCATGCCAGAACCAAATACAATTGCGTAATGACACCTTTTTAATTTTGTGGTCATTCCAGAGGCCCAAACATGAACCAAATCACAAACTAAATGGTCCCTTTTCCTTGGAAGATTTTGGGGTGATTTTGACATGCCAGAACCAAATACGCAAACATAATAACAACTTTTTGTGGTCATTCCAAAGGCCCAAACATGCAATCCGGGACCAAATCACAAGCTAAATGGCCCTTTTTGTGATCATTCTAGATGGTGGGTCTTTCTCCAATCATCGACCCGGATTTTTGAGCCATTTTGGGATTCTATTTTGTAACCTTTTTTTGAAACTCCAGGGATTCTATCTACTTTAGGATGACTGCATATATATATATAGATATACATATATATATATACATATACATATACATATACATATACATCTACATGTACATATACATGTACATGTACATGTACATGTACATATACATATACATATACATATACATATATATACATATATATATATATACATATACATATACATATACATATACATATACATATATATATATATCATCCCATATGTGCACCCCCTAAATTTAATGTGGAATCCCAACAATACGCTTGAAAGACTATGTTGGTATTGATCATGGCCTAATTGCACATCACCTATCGGGGAAAAACTCTCCAACAGATACTTGGTTTAGTGATGCCAACAAAATCGCCAGAAAGGGACATATGCCAACCCCTGCTTAGGTCTAAATGTCACAACACCGTTCATACCATAACTATGCCATCATTATACCACCATTTTGGTTGGCTAAATCGCTATTTTTTTCGTTTAAATCACCATGAACCAACAAAAATCGTGAATTAGATGCTAGTAACTTAGCTGCTAGTATAAATCACCATATGGTTCATGGTTGCTGTTAGTCAAAAGATGTTAAACCCCTATTTGACTGTTGTTCCACCATAAACCATAACCATAGATGGTTGCAAGGTGCTGCCACCCCAGTTGGTCTTTGTTGCTTTCAAAGCCATAGCAACTACTTGGATATGTCTACGTAGTGGCCATTTGAGTTCACCAAGTAAACGAATACAACACAGTTTCATGTTCAACTAACTAACCAGTTTTGTTCCTTTGATCCCATCACCCTAATATTAAACACCCCATAAATGGTTCCAATGCAAAGTGGAAAGTCTCTACTAAACCATGCTTTGATAACCCCAACAGTGACATTGGAATTTGGAGTTCACCAACTTCGCGAACGAGAGCCCCCACCTGATCCAAGGCCTCCTTGGCCGCCCGCTCCGTGCTGAAGCTGAGCACCGTGCTGAGCAGCCCCGGACGCCGCGCGCGCAAGGCGCTGGCCACGAAGCTGGGGGAATCCAACGGGGCCAGGACCCGAGCGCACCTGCAAAATGGGATGGTGGGGATGGAAGATATGGAAAATGGGGTGTATACATATCTATTACATATAATCAGATTTATATATGTACAGCATTGTTATTCAAAGGAAATTTGAAGGTCTAATTTCCGTGTTACGGATGACAATGGATGCGCAATGGTTGTCATGGAGCAATGGATGTCAAAAAGCAATGGATGTCACAAGGCAACGGATGTCACAAAGGAATGGCTGTCACAGAGCAATGGGTGTCACAAAGTAGTGGATGTCACAAAGCAATGGCTGTCACAGAGCAATGGATGTCACAAAGACTTGGAGGGAGGTCTCGCACGAAAGCTTCGTTTTCACATCTTCAACTTTCACCTTTTGAGGGGAGTATCAAGCAATGAATGTCACAAAGCAATGGCTGTCACAGAGCAACGGATGTCATAAAGTAATGGGCGCCACCAAGCAATGGCTGTCACAGAGCAATGGATGTCACAAAGATTTGGAGGGAGGTCTCGCACGAAAGCTTAGTTTTCACATCTTAATCTTTCACTTTTTGAGGGAAGACTCGCACGAAAGCTTCGTTTTCACATCTTCCACTTTCACTTTTTGAGGGAAGTCTCGCACGAAATGCGTTTTTGAGAGAATGCACGAAATGCTGTGTTTTGCAGGACAAAACGTGTCTCGGAAGATGTGTGGAGAAGCTTATCCGGCGGACAGGTGCGAGACGGTCTCGGTTGTCCTCGGATCGTGGTCGGATCGGCCCCGCAGGCTTCACAACTCGAAGTTTTAAGATTTGAAGGAAGTCTCGCACGCAAGCTTTGTCTTCATATCTTCCACTTGCAGATTTTGAGGGAGGTCTCGCACGAAAGCTTCGGTTTCACATCTTCAACTTTCACTTTTTGAGGGAAGTCTCGCACGAAAGCTTCGGTTTCACATCTTCCACTTTCACTTTTTGAGGGAAGTCTCGCACGAAATACGTTTTTGAGAGAATGCACGAAATGCTGTGTTTTGCAGGACAAAACGTGTCCCGGAAGATGGATGGGGAAGCTTGTCCGGCGGACGGTTGAGGGGCGGATCATGGTCGGATCGGCCCCGCAGTGGCAGTGGACCTGGCAGTTCCGGCGTCATTTTCACAACTTCAACTTTCAAAAACTGCGGGAAGTCTCGCACGCAAGCGTCGTTTTCACATCTTCAAGGTTCAGATTTGGATGGAAGTCTCGAACGAAAGCCGCACGAAAGCTTTGTTTTCGCATCTTCGGCTTTTAGATTTTGAGGGAGGTCTCGCACGAAAGCTTCGGTTTCACATCTTCAACTGTGGGAAAGCTTCGTTTTCACATCTTCAACTGTCGGGATTTGAAGGACGTCTCGCACGAAAGCTTCGTTTTCACATCTGCCACTTTCAGATTTTGAGGGAAATATCGCACGAAAGCTTTGTTTTCACATCTTCAACTGTCGCCGAGATCTGCTTTGGAGCTGCAATTTCTGATGCCGCTGCGCATAGTTCTATTGTGTTTTGCAACTCGTTCTCTGCAGATCGCATTGGAATGGCTGCGTCAAGTTTGCTTGGAGCCGCCACTGTGTGTGTAATGCTATTGTCTTTTGCGGCTGGACATCCTAAATCCTATTGGAGTGGCTGCATCAAGGCTGCGATAGTGATTTGTCAGCAGATTTTCTCAGTTTAAAAGCTTGCTGTGTGTAAACTCATCTCTGTGTAAAAGCTGGCTGTGTGTAAAGCTTCTGTGTAAAGGTTTGCTGTGTGTAAAAGCCCCTCTGTGTAAATGCTTCTCTGTGTACAAGTTTGCTCTGTGCAAAAGCTTTCTGTGGATAAAAGCTTCCCTAACTCTGTGTAAAGGCTGGCTGTGTGTAAAAGCTTCTGTGTGTAAAGGCTTCGGTGTGTAAAAGCTCCTCTGTGTAAATGATTCTCTGTGCAAGGGCTTCTCTGTGTAAAAGCTTCCGTGTGTAAAAGCTTCTCTGTGTAAAAGCTGCTCTGTGTAGGAGCTTCTTTATGTGAAAGCTTGCTGTGTGTAGAAGCTTCTCTGTGTAAAGGCTTCTCTGTGTAAAACCTTCTGTGTGTAAATCCTTCTCTGTGTAAGGGCTTCTCTGTGTAAAAGTTTGCTGTGTGTAAAAACTCCTCTCTGTACATGCTTCTCTGTGTTAAGGCTTCTCTGTGCGAAAGCTTGCTCTGTGTAAAAGCTTCTGTGTGTAAAAGCTTCTCTGTGTAAAAGCTGGCTGTGTGCAAAAGTTTCTGTGTGTAAAAGCTGGCGGTGGGCAAATGCTTCTGTGTGTAACTGCTTCTCTGTGTAAAGGCTTCTCTGTGTAAAAGTTTTTTCTGTGTAAAAGCTTCTGTGTGTAAAAGCTTCCCTAACTCTGTGTAAAAGCTTCTCTGTGTAAAAGCTTCTGTGCGTAAGAGCTTTCTGTGTGTAAAAGCTTCTCTGTGTAAAAGCTTTGCTGTGTAGGAGCTTCTTTGTGTGAAAGCTTGCTGTGTGTAGAAGCTTCTCTGTGTAAAGGCTTCTCTGCGTAAAAGCTTCTGTGTGTAAAAGCTCGCTGTATGTAAAGGCTTGGCTGTGTAAAGGCTTCCGTGTGTAAAAGCTTCTCTGGGTAAATACTTCTCTGTGTTAGGGCTTCTCTGTGTAAAAGCTGCTCTGTGTAAAAGCTTCCGTGTGTAAAAGCGTCTCTGGGTAAATGCCTCTCTGTGTTAGGGCTTCTCTGTGTAAAAGCTGCTCTGTGTAAAAAATGCTTCTCTGTGTTAGGGCTTCTCTGTGTAAAAGCTGCTCTGTGTAAAAGCTTCTTTGTGTGAAAGCTTGCTGTGTGTAGAAGCTTCTCTGTGTAAAGGCTTCTCTGTGTAAAACCTTCTGTGTGTAAATCCTTCTCTGTGTAAGGGCTTCTCTGTGCAAAAGTTTGCTGTGGGTAAAAGCTCCTCTCTGTAAATGCTTCTCTGTGTTAAGGCTTCTCGGTGTGAAAGCTTGCTCTGTGCAAAAGCTTCTGTGTGTAAGAGCTTTCTGTGTGTAAAAGCTTCTCTGTGTAAAAGCTTTGCTGTGTAGGAGCTTCTTTGTGTGAAAGCTTGCTGTGTGTAGAAGCTTCTCTGTGTAAAGGCTTCTCTGTGTAAAAGCTTCTGTGTGTGAAAGC
>Ga0126342_10000984_pt1 | contig 36901 bp, 29 predicted proteins | sample Cyp1metagenome_FD_92528 | JGI IMG/M metagenome (GOLD analysis project Ga0126342, IMG submission 92528) | Coral microbial communities from Lord Howe Island, Old Settlement Bay, Australia - Cyphastrea 1 metagenome | ecosystem: Host-associated > Invertebrates > Cnidaria > Coral ... | reverse complement strand
TGAATTGGTTGCGATGGCAGTTAATACTGAGTATAACTCCATCCAACCGGATTACCAACCTCACTGAGGGATTGGTTTGCATGAAGCGGCACGAGACCCCTCAGATGCCTGGTGAAAAAAAAAAGATATCATTGTTCGATGAACAACCATGAACAAACAACATATCTGTTCTTCGGATATCTGATAACTACACTAAGTTGTACCATGATATGCCCAGCATGCCTCAGCAAACATCAAGTGTAAAATCCTTTGAAATTCGACACGTGCTTTCACCATCTTTCACCTTACTAGTCACCTTACCCTACAGCGCAGGGAGGATAGTTCCTTCATAAAGAGCAACGAGTCTTCTCGACAGCTTTGTGGTTCAACCGGCCATCCCAAACAATCCCAAGAGTCAATTGGGATCACTCGAATGTGCCAGGACGGAACAGGACCAAAACTAATGGCCCTTTCTAAACGATCACTACATCAATCGGAGTAAAATCTCTAGAGCTTCCCTCAGCCCGACAGATCTCAATCTTGGAATCTTGGACTCGTGACGGCGATCTCGCTGATGCTACAGCCCAGCTCGACCACTCCAATGTAGACCAGGCTGGTGCATAGCCTGAACGACCCATCAGCTATACAGCTGCTATACTTGGGCAGCTGTTCCACGCCTGGAACCTCTTCTGTTTCCATGAGCTCCAAAAAACCATCATTGGTTCGTGGTTCCCCCATGTTCATGGGTTTGGACATTAGTTGCATTCCCCCCAAACAAATGCAAGTATCTTTGTGCTAGTGATTCCCCTAGACCTCTTGATTCACATACTGCATTTTTATATGGGTTGTAAGGTTTTCTCCGGCCTGAGGGTGGTCACAGCACTTTCCTCCAACCTCAACTCGATTGGCACTACCCGTGGGTTGTACGTGACAAACTTGTAACCAGGGCCTACATCTGTGGCAAGTGCAAGGTTCTACAACTCGAATCATTCCATTTGTATGATCTATATATGGGTTTCATGCGAATAGGGTACCCACAAATCTAACGGGTGAAGTTTCCCTGTCAGATTCACATATGTAAGATTGCCATTTGGGTGCTACCAAAGTTTTGGACAAAGCCACATAAACAAGACTTGGAATCTATGAAGAAATGATGAATTGACTGAAGATCAGCATTGAAGACCATTGATCAAACACAAGGTCTTCGATGGTCATTCTTGATTGAGCTGTTTGACAGCTGTTGCTGTTATCCCCGAAGATCCCCTGCAGCTTCACAGCTCAGCCAGGTAGGCTTTCAACCAGGCTTTCAAGATGTCGGGGCTGCATTCCCAACCCCTGTTGGTTCAAGTCCAGCTTTTGGTGAAATCATAGCAATATCTCCACTGTTGATGGCATAACATTCACTGATGTCGATGTAACTGTTACCGAGACATTGGTTGGTTGGCATGATCCAATCGCATCTTATTTCGCTCAGATCATTTGAGCAGTTTATATTGCAAAGACTTGACTACATATGCAGATCGGGTTTACTGGTTGGCTCTTGAGGATTACAAAAAGAACTATACTATAGAACTATAGTGATACCCTCTGGTAAACTAACATAGCTATTGAAAATGGCCATTTATAATTAGTGGATATTAGTGGATTTACCCATCAAAAATGGTGATTTTCCATAGCAAACTGTTAGTTTACCAGAGATTAAACTAGGCATTGCAACGTGCAACGTGCAGCCAGAACGGCAGTGGCGGATCGACCCAACATCCTCACCAATCTGGTTGGTGGTTTTTCGCCTACCCCTCTGAAAAATGATGGAGTTCGTCAGTTGGGATGATGACATTCCCAATATATGGAAAGTCATAAAATTCATGTTCCAAACCACCAACCAGCGGTATATTTCTGCAATATGGCAATCTATGGCAATATGCCTGCTGTTGCACCTCCCCGTCCCAGGAGCTTAGGGCCAGGCCCAGTTTCTCTGAGCATTTTGCAGGTCTGGGGCAACTTCCTCCGGAGACCAGCGATGCCCCAGGCTGTAGGGCTGGAGATGCCCAGTGATACCGCATTTTTTGTCCAGGTTTTCAATTTTCAGGGGATTTAAATGGTACAGTAGTGTTTTGGAATTCACAAAGCAATAATCATCCATCCTGTCATCGTAAACATTGCCATTTCATAGTCGTGTGGCGGGAATATGAAAATCACAACCATGGATGTTAGGCAAAAGAAAGCAGACTACACAGTTTATAATCGTCCCAATTCTGTCAATATTAAGCACCCCCCATTCTATGGTCCCAAACTATGCGTAATTTCAGCCCCAGAAAGATCGCCGAGTCGCTCCCAGGCTTGCTTCACAATCCCAATGGCAGACTCCGAAGGCTGAGTCCTGGAGCCGCTGGGCCCCTGGACCATCTCTCTCAGGTCGTGGTTTTTGACGTGCCAACACTTGTTCAACACACAAAAACACATCACCAATGGATGAAACTCAGAAATACCAAGCACCTATCTGGTTGGTGGTTTTTCGCCCTACCCCTCGGAAAAATCATGGACTTCGTCAGTTGGGATGATTTTTCCATTCCCAATATATATATATATAGATATATAGAAACATATAAAAATCCATGGTTCCAGTCACCACCATTGGCAGCTATGACAGCCCCGTGGCCTCAGCTGGGGCCAGGAGAGCCAGGCTTCAAAGATCGCCTCGCTGAGGCACCACCTTGAGACTGGTCGCTCCATGGCGACTTGGTCATGATGAATAGGTGATTAATAAGAGATTGTATCATGATTATACCATGATTATATCATGATTATATCATGATAATTATATGATTATCATTTATACATATATATATATATAATGATTAATATTGATGATGATTACATATATGATTGATAAATGATTGAATATTGATGGTGGTAAAATCATGATTAATAGTGCTCAATAATGGTCAATAATAGTGATTATTGGTGACAATCGTGTTGACAACCATGGTTACAATCCATTTATAGATGGGATAACCCACGAATCGGGGACTTACTAGTCAGGGTTATTAACCACTTACTAGTGGGATGTATATATAGTACCATCCGGCAATCAAAGGTGGCAATTAGAATATCCTCGACCTAAATGAATGTTTATAGTTGGGAAAATCTTCGAACTACATAGTGGATGTTCAATTACCACGTTTGATTGTCGGAAGGTAAGTGGGTCTATAACCTTTTAGATATACTGTATATCCTAGTTTATGGTTCTATTGAAGTCGAATGATGGTTGATTTCATGAAATTCAGAATAAGAAACATATAATCTCAACCTTCACCAGCTATATAATGCCGACCTAGCAGTAAATGGCTATATAGAATATGTATGTAAACATATGTGTATATATATATAATACATATGTGTGTACATGTAAGGATCTGCCACAACGGCCGTATGGAATGAAACCCACTTATAATATGCTTTTGTCCATCAACCATCATCAACCTCTCCTTGCTCTGTATCCGCCGAGTCAAATCCATTCAAATCCTCCACCAAATGGATACTTTTGCTGCCACATTGATCCACATTGTGAACGAGACTGCGGTCGTTGTGTTGAGTACCACCTAAACGTACAAACAGATGATCGTGTCCAAAGCTTCAGCTGATGAGTTTTTGGGCAACACGCACATGCAATCCTAATGACTATGCAGGTTTGCTAGGAGCATTCACTAAACATCACCATACTGTCTATTCCAACTTCCATCCGCTTTCTGGAGACGCTTTTCTCTTCACCACGGATGCGCGCCAAGCTTTTGACCATTTCCCGATTAGAGTGGATACTTCTGCTTCATTTGCGGATCACATTTGTGTTGGAACCATCAGTATCTATCAGATTTTAGACCAACATATATTCAATTCACACCAATTCACTAGTTTCAAGTAATCTCCTCGGGTCACCAAAGCAACCATCCTATGTAGGCGAGCTTCGAGTTTCAGCCAAATTGAAATATAGGGTACCCGGGTACCCCAAACTCCCATGGTTTTTAGCAGTGTATCATCTTTTTTCGCGCCAAAAAATCCGAATCTTAGGGGATCTTAGGGGATCTTAGGGGCCCAAGACACCAGGGCGGCAAACAGCAGCCATGGTCGATGGGGCCCAACGTATGCGGCTTCTCCTCTGATCATGGTGCCACGGTCAAATACATGGAAATTCATAGGGGGGTCAAGCCACAATGGGATCTGTAATGGAAATGTAATGAGTATATTGATGGGTACATAACAATATATGACCAAACGTATGATAAATGATTCATGGTCATCCCAGCATTCTCCATGGTCATTTTAATGCCATTCCAGCAATGGATTTTCATGGGATCTCACCATTCGACATGTCACTAGCAATGGATTTTCATGACCATCCCTTAAGGACTGGCCCAAACATCACCTTTCAACACCAACATTGTAGGGGCCACAATTGAATGGTCTCTACTACAGAATGACGAACGCTTTCATACATGGCACCCCGAAAGTTTGCATCTTTCCCTTAAGATCCAGGTCATGATGGTCATGATATGGTGGGATTTCTGCGGGTTTCCCTCAGTTCAGAACGGCGTCGTCCCCCCATCGCCACCGAATTTCTGGGCCTCTTTCAGAACCAGCAGGTTTCCTGGATGTCGATCCTAGGCCAAGGACGCTGGATTCTCCAGCTCCGGGTTTGTCACAGGGCCACAACTTGGCCACATCCCAGAGATTTCCAAAACCAGGGGCATATGGTACCTGGTACCTCATACATTTGGCATCATTTGGCCCACCCGAAATGCAGTACTTTGAGATGATGTCTGACGATGTCTAAAGTCACAACTTTCTGGTGACGGATTTGGTTCCCAAGGCTTTCAGTGTGGATCTAGATGTTTTATACATTCTTCCTATCTGTTTGTTGCTCCTATCATGTTCTATCTACCACTTTCTGTGACATTTTTCTAGGAAGTACCATGACTCTGACCATTTTTCTGAGTTGTGTTTTAAAGTGCAACTAGTTCTATCCTGATTTGCATAGACCTCCAGATATACATTAATTGTATGCACCGGATTACATTACTAGTATCATTATCATCTATATATATATATATTGTATTCATGTAAACTGTATACCATCCATACTTATATATAGTCAATGTATTTCTGTACATACTCTCACACACATATATAGATATACATATATATATATATATATATGTATCTATACATACATGAATATATCAAATATGTTTATACATATCCTCATTTACCTTCAAGATGCGATGAAACCACATTTCTCGGGGTGCAATCCCAAGGCCCCAGGGGCGTTCCGTCGCTCCGTGCATCCGGGCCATGTTGAAGACTCGCATATCCAGTAAAGCCAACGCTTCGGCCACATCCTGAACATGGTACGAGTAATCCGATTGAGTTTTGGGCATTATCTTTGGAAGGTGACATACATATATATAAATACCCGCGCAAGTGTGTAATGATGAACATATGCTAAACCAAGTGTTTACCTGTGCATAGTCACTCATGTATATATAAATTATATATATACACATGACTATACTTGAATATATGTGTATTGTATATATATATACTGATAATGATAAATAGATACAATCTTTATATCTTTATCATCTACATAATTGAGCACACTACTGATTGATGGCCACCAAACTTACGCTTTGGGAAAGGGTCAAAACCTAAGACCCAGGCACGCATGGGGCCTGGAGGATGACTTTCTTGTTGGATATGGCAGCTTTTGGGGGTCAATGTTGAATTAATAGATCCCCCAAGAATATGCCGTTGCATTCGATGAAATATCCCATTCCGAACGGTTGGTTAAAAGTACCCCCATTCTTGGTGGCGTTTTTCGATGGTCAAATCTTAACTTTGGATGGTTCAACAGCAAGCATCCCGCATGTTGATGCTAAAGTGCTACAATTTGTATCATGTTATGTGTTCCAAATCCCCGCTGTGCTTGGGAAGTTCTAATCACATCCCCATATCACCTCCGTAGAATCCCAATGTGTTCAATGATTTCCCCAAATTATAACCTTACTATATAATCTATACATCCATTGGTTAAACCCCTGACTTTCAGGCTTACATATCGAATCATATCATACAGTATTGCATACAGTATATATATATATGTACCTATACTGTAGAGATTGCATCAATCTTAATATCCCCATTCTATCGAAATTAGATCCCAAATAACATGAATATCCCCAGTGATTTTATATCCCCAATTGATTTCTATTCCACTAAGATAAACATATAAATAACCTAATCATCTCCATATGAATCCCGAACATTTATCAGCATGTTCCAGAATCCAAATAATATTCATATATATATATACACACCATGTCAATACATTTAAATGCCATCAACTGGTTGGTGGTTTCAACCCCTCTGAAAAATACGAGTTCGTTGGGATAATCACATTCCCAACATATGGAAACAGTCATTCAAAATTCCATGGTTCCAAACCAGTCACCACCAAGCAGTTAACATGAATAATCCGTGGGTTCCAGTCATCATCTCCCCCTCCCCATGATGTCCCCACGATGCCTGCGGCACGAAGTCCTGAGCTCGTGCCAGGTCGCGGGGCATGGCGTAGTCTTCGATGAAGCCCTGGACCTGGCGACGGATCTGGCGTCCGGTCCGGCACCCGTCGTGACCCGAAATGGGGAAGTGGATCGAAATGGGGAACTGAGGGTATCTATGGTATATCTATGGTATATCTATGGTATATCTATGGTGTATATTATTCTCTGCTAGATGGTATGTGTATATATATATATATTTATGATGTGTATCTAATAAATGGTGTGTGCTATCTACATATACAGTATATTTGTTTTGTGTACTATGATATGGTATCTAAATTATATGTCTAATATGGAGTATGCACCTGCTTGATATGAATATTTGTTTGACATTTACAGTATATATAATATCTAGAATATGGAATATTGATGAATAGTGTATCTAATATATGAATCTATTGTTTTGGATATGTATATTATATGTGTATATATATATACACATATTCTATATAACTGTGTAGCATTCCCCCAAAAGACACAGAAAAAACAGCTGAATATCTATGCTTATATTTTAGTAGGTTTTGTTCTCATTGTGTATATATACGTATATATATATATATATATACATAGTATAGGTTAGATGATTTGATTTTATGAATATCACCATACATATAAATATATGTTCATATGAAAGCCCATTGGTTCCTATATGTGTCATAGATTATGCTAATATACAGTGAATTCCAGGAAATGATCTGACTGGGATTTGATATCTCAATCTATAACGATTTGGAGCTACCGACATCCCCATCCAGCCTCCATCACAAAGGCTTGAACTGAGCCTGGCAGTTCCAAGTCATTCAAACGAGACAGTGACACAACTTTGAAACCACAATACAACAATGATTGGTATTGTTGCTTACAATGCTTGCATCTGGCTGCAGGTGATCGTACTATGCACAACAAGAAGTGTCATTTGAACACATGTGATGGACAGAACCTTCAACCACCCCTGTTGTTTGCGATATTTTTTTCAAGCCCCCATCGTAAAACACATCTTGTTAGACTGGGTCAAATCTGTGTGCCGAAAGAATTAGGTGCATCGATGTTGAGATCTTTGCGCCGCTCAAAATTAGCAATGTAGATTGAAAAGGTATATAAATTATGTAACACCTATGGCTGGTGTGTTCATAACTTTGACCGATACTATGCTTCGCATAATTTGCTTCTTTAACCACACGTAAAGGCCCATTGCCATTGATGAGTGGAGTGATGTCACGCCTTGAACTTTTGTGATACGTTGAACTGTTCCTAGTGTCTGAAATGGTCTGTTTTCCTCGCAGGTCACAGTGAGAGAGCCGCGTTCCCTTGGTGACCACCAAAAGAGCTGGTATGGCTGGGCTGGATGTTCATTCCCCCAAATATGTTATTGTATAATAAACATATTGGATATTTATATCTAGAGGTCTTGACACATCTCCATATATGAAAATAAAGCCAAGAGAATGAACATATACCAATCTCTCTCGACCCAGCCACTGTGCCTTCCATCGTGTTTCCTTCTACCTGCTCGGGGCACAGCATGCGGCAGAGCTCAGTTCTTGTTGGTGGTGAATAACTGGTTTCACCGCCCATCAAATTGAAAGTCAATTGGGATCATGCCCATTATCCCAAAATTACCTTTGTGGATGAAACATTCCACATCATTGCATGAAACTAGTTGAACCATGTTGAAACCACCCAGAAGTTGTGTCATTTTTTTAAACATCTGGACACTCAAAAATCTTTGGAAAACAGAACTGAACATAGCTGAACCATGCTGGAACAAACCCAACCAACATCAACCGACGACTTGAGCTGCCTCGATGCTGGCCCTGGACGACACAGGCACCCCGGCCTGGCGATGAAAATTCCGCTGGGGAGTCACAACAGTGTTTCCTTCAACATGGAAATGTACGTCTTCACTAAGCACAGCCCTAGTTTTCTTGGTTTCAACATGTTTCAACCAAGAAGTTGGTATGACAGTTAAATGTTCAGCTACAGTAATTATCCACTTTGGGAATGGGATGGTTTGACTCTGACCCCAGCACGGCACCAAGATCAAACCCCTCGCCTGAGAACCGCTAATCCTATCGACCAAATATACAGCTTCTTCTCTGACGGCACCTCAAGGCACAAGAATGGGGGGTTCCACGAGAACTAGAACATGCCGTAGCAAAAAAGGTGGCTCAGTCAGAAATTCTCTCATTCGTAGCAAAAATGGGTCCCAAATATTCCCAAATCCACTGATGAATCATCATGTTCCCTATAGATTCCCATATGGCAGTGTGTCAAAACCTTGTACCCCTGGTGAACATCAAAATAGCTGGTAAATGGATGTTCATCCCACTAAAAATGTATCTATAGGTATTGACCCATACCCATATAATCTATATCTATGATATGGAACATACCCTATCTATGCCTCTCTGTCCAATTCCACTGAGTTCCCCGGGCCCTTTCCGGCGTCCAAACTCTTTCGACTGAACTTTTCACCGTCCACCTTGGGGCCACGGCAGTCAAACAGAAGATGTATAAATATATGAGTTCGTCATGTATATGTGTAATATATATATAATTATGTATATATATGTAATATGTGCACTTATTTTGTTTCACTATGTTTCAAAACACAATTCAACAATATTCACCACATATTTCTCTTTGTTTTATGAACTGTATCATTCAAAACCATACATCTGGGATGCAAACCCAGTTTCAACGAAATCATTAAAATTGATTGTTGCACAAGAAACGATGAACCGCATAAAACAACATGCAAAAACACCGTGCAGGACAAATGCTGCAATCCATGTAGTGCCAATTTCATGAGCCTTTCAAGGCCATCTAAGGTGATGTCTCCATATCCCAGACATGTGTTTTTCTCCTCCACTTTTCTATACTTTTCTCAACTGCAAATCAATTGACAGCACTCGACAAATCATAGCATGTCATGAGCGACTTGGTCCCTGAAGCACATTGGTCAACAAAACACAAGTCTGTTGGATGCCTGGCAATTCTACAAGAGTTGGTCATAAACCTGGAGACATAGATCTATCAGTTGCAACCAGTTGCAGTTTGCTGGACACATGGCCCCAAAAATCTGCAGAGCGACTGGCTTGAAAACGGCAATCTTGTGGTCCCCTGCCTTGGTAGACATTACTGTACAGGTCGGCATGGCGGGAAGTTTCACCGCAGATCTTTTCTCCACAAAGACTTGCTTACTTGTGCAGGGAATGAGGGAATGATCCACAATAACTATTAATAATAATCCCATTCCCCCATTCCCCCATTCCCATCCATTCCCTACTAAGCACCAGTAAGCTTATGATGTTCATTTCCTGAAATGAAACTAGCACCGACTATTTGTGTTGAACTACCAAGGTGTGTCTGAGTTTTTTGGGGGGAACACTGCCCGAAATCACATGGTTCATCGTCCCTTTTCCGAGACTTGGGGCATTTACCATATTAAGACAGACCCAACTATCTGGATTATCCGGCTAGTCTGTGTTGTATAATGCTATATCATCTTATAGATGATTTTCCCATGATATCTGTTCATTGGTTCAACCAAGTTCAACCCCTATGTTCATGGTGAGATATCCCATCTTATCCTGTAACTGTTGGCTATATCCAAATACTATCCCCAGAATTTTCCCTCAATGTTTCAGCTATATTAGTTATAACATCCCATGATATAAATCCCATTACATCCCATTAAAATCCTACCAAATCCTATTTGTTGATGTTCTAAATGTTCCCCTTTTTTTCTTCAGCGCCGCTGCAGCGTGGACGTGTCGCACCTCCAGGGCGTAGACGCTGCCCGTCTGCCCGTGGTCTAAGGAGGCCGAAGAGACTCCGGCCTGGCCAGGGGGGATCGGCACACCCGGGGGATCATAGGAAACCCTACGGATATGGTAAGTTTATAGTTTAATATCCATATCCATATCATATCCATAAGGTTTCTAAGAGTCATATTAAATGATAAGCATCAAAATATGATATGGATAATTAGGATATGCTAGTGAACATGTCTAATTATATCTAATTATGGCTATTTCATACTCAAAAATACTTCTATGACTATTTGAAATCAACGGTACTACATAGTACCACTATAGTTCTATGGCTATCATTTCGTTTTCATAATCCTACTATGGCTATTGAATATATAATATATATAGATTATGTGTCATTGTAATATGGCTATGTAATCAACTCATAGTACTATTTGATAATACCCACAGATCCAAGTACCTTCTTAGAAAGTGTTTGGGATATGATTTGCGGGGTTCAGTATCTTCTCAGGAGGTGTTTGGATCCATAGGGAAATCAAGAATACTGCTACGGCTATTTGAAATCAATAGTATTACTATGGTTCTATGGCCATTCAATATTGAATGATGGCTTTCGTGCGTAAGCAAACTAACTCGCTACGTAACAAACTAAAGAATTGACCAAATAGCAAACTAAGTAAGGATGCGTTACTATCCATTGTTTGGGTTGGACAGCATAATGTTGTTAGATGCTATGCTGTGGTATATGCTAGCATTGACTTCATCTAACCTCTAGTTGGTACCACAACTATTGGATGGTACAACATTAAATGCATTTAAATGCGATGGTCGCATAAATGTTACGGTTGGATGCCAAGCTATCATAAATAACGTTTCGCAGCTGCCTCCATAATCTCATCCATCAGCTGTGTTCGCTTGCTGAATCCCTGGATGCGGGGCATAAACAACCAAACAAAAGGGGCACCAAAGTAAACAAGTCCGGCAATAAACCATGTTTTCTTGGGGGAAGGGAATAAATTACATCTCCAAGATTTACCCTCTGGTTATTTAACATAGCCATGGAAAATGGCCCATTTATAGATGGTTTACCTATTAAAAATGATGATTTTCCATGCTATGTTAAATAATTAGACGGTAAGTTGTCGATTTCTTCCCAGAGTGAAACGTTGATTTTTATGGACACCCTTTGGATCCGAAAGGTAGACCCTTTCGATGCACTTGGTCTGACATGAAACCCTTGGTATGTTACCCGCGCTCACGGAACACAATGATTGTACTATATCTATATATATATATATATAGTTACTCCAAAAAAAAATAGAAAAGTGGTTAATAAGTCAATAGGATGTCACTTTTCCATCTGTTTCGGATTCATGCCATGGAAGTGGTTGCCACCAACACTGACAAACACGGCAATTTGTTCTCAGCTACGTAGGGCACATCAACATCCCAAGGCTTGTGGGCTCCCCATAGAATCAATCCTGGTATCCTGCAACGATTGATCATAGTAACTGGTGTCAAGTCGTTGTAGGTTGTGCAATGGAAAGAAGCGGTTTGTGTTGAAGGCATGGGCCTTCAAACAATATGCGGGTTGCTGTCTAGCTGTGTGAGGATCCTCCAACCAAAATGACGGTAATCGACAAATGGGTGTGGGACTAACCCCCCCATAGGATCGGCTTGTCTGACATGTATGATCATGTATGGGTGCCCAAACCCTGAAATCCTCTGGAGATCTATGACCATCGGCTGGTGAAAGCGTGATAAACATCATTGATCTCCCAGAAACCATCTCAAATCCCCCTTCCTCACAAGTTGTGGGCCATTACTGTCACTGGGAATCTTGGTGGTTTCTGCCAGGTATCGTCTCTAGGGTTTCAGCCACCATATTTGGTTAGAAGTAGTCCCAGCAAAAAAATGTTGAATAGACTCCCAACCTTGAGGTGACTTTATGTGTATATATTATGTATGTACGTATAGATATATATATATATATCATACAACCACATATACATCAAGGCTACCATAGGCATGTATGAGCAATATGAATCTATCATATGTTGACTTGACCCCCAATTTCTTGTCCCGGGCATCCAGGCATTGAAGTTTCCCAGGGTATCCGTGTGGAAGAGTCCCGGCTTCTCAAGTGCCTAGTGGCATGGGATGCAATGCGATGTGACTGATGTGATGTAATGTGATGTAGGGTAAAGTAACGAAAGGCAACGCAACGCATGTACAAATATATGTATAATATTTGTATCATGTATATGTAAATGATTGAACGATATTGAAAGTGTATATTTAAATTTAAATGATTTTAGATGTATTTCATGTATTCACATGAGTCTATAATACATAATTATACATTACATATACGATCATATACGTTCTTTTTGGTGACCTTGTTGTGACGTCGCTACAATCTATCTGTGGGTATGCAGCTAATATCCTGCTGAATCCCATGATATCCCCAGCAACTTTCGGAAACTGAACTGTTCCATGTGTTTCTTGCTTAAATACCTAAGTCTGCAGATAATGGTTGTTATTGAATCAATTACACAGGTTGCTTTAGATCTTTTGTATATCATGAATCCCATCCCCGTAATATTTAACATCCATAAACATCCCCCCTTGTCCCAATGATGTGATTTCATCCCCACCATGGTGGCCTGTTTAGAGGCCACGGATGGGGATTCCCACAGCATCACCCGTTGCCTCTTTGGGCTCCTTATCCTTCGCAGCGATATGCGCATCCTTTCGAGGCACTTCGCGCACCGACAGGCTGCGATCCTCGAAAAAGGCCGGGGGATCCACGGGGATCCTTTGAAAAAAAAGCCATGGTGAAACACCCCAATCATTGGTATCAGATGGATTCATAAATGATTCATATGATTATATTTAATACTCATCAAGAAGGACTATAATGACTATAACCTCAAACATCCTCAAAACTGCTTTTGTTTGAGATTTTCTGATTCCTCCGCTGACGTAGGAAATACATTGAAATACCAGTACCACCTGGCATCACCAAGTCGGAACATCGTTCGTGGGTTACATTCGTCGTTTTTTGATGCTTTCCCAAGATTGTCCCAAAATTAAGCCCCAAAACTGAACCTGTTCTATAGGAAGAACCGCAGGAAGAATGGCTAAATGATTCTAAATGCAAATCAATTTCCAGGTCCTTTGGTTTTCTTTTCCAGCTTCAAACACAATCCGGACATTTCTGACACAGCCGCCCTCATCGTGCTCCTTGATCTGCAAGTTGGAGAAAACGCCAACAAGGAGTCCTTCGACCTGTGCTGATCAGGAGAGGCCAAAGAAATCAGCAGGAATGTTTGAATCACACCCACATGGACATGTAACGTATGATGCTAAACATCGAAACAAACTTCCTGTGTGCGATTGCGGTTCGGGAACTTCGGTGGTTCTGAAGGTTCACAATGTGTACTGAAACCACAAACGATTTCCGTGCAACACTGGTGACGAGAGTTGCCTTAATGATATGACCCGGCAATTCAACATGGTCATGGACAATAATTATTGGACAATTATCATCAATAATTATCCAATACTTCATGCTTATAATGAGTATATGATGTTTGATTATCCAATCATCATCATCAATTATATGTACCATCAACTATCCAATGGTCATTTGTGAGTGACTTAGCCATTACTTCCATGTCCATCCATGGTGGTCTTGACCCAGTGCCCGCGCGCCCGCGGCCCACCTGTACGGTTGCAGTCCGTGCCAAATTCTCGTCACCTTGGGATTCTCGAGATGACTATCGAAATCACTGCTAGATAAAACATGATAAAACATGATAAACTATGATAAAACATGATAAAACATGATAAAATATGATAAAACATGATAAAATATGATAAAATATGATAAAGTATGATAAAATGATATCAGTATCCCATCATAACATTGGTATTCGAAGATTCTCTTGTATATCTTGTATATTATACACATGTGTCCCCCCACTGTGCCGTGATGTATCTGTATTTTCAGCCAACTATATATCACTTGTTCATAATTTCATGTATCTGTAAACAACAGCCATCATCGTGAATTCCCGAACCATCCAAAATTTATGGGACGATCTAATCCCTGCTTGGCGGCTGCAAGTGGGTTATAACATGTTATAACAGTTGAAACCCCACTGGGTCATCAGGGCTTCGGTGTTTTTCCCGTGTCACCAGGAGGCCGGGCAGGCACCAGGTTCTTTCCAGTTGCCAAAGACCTGGATTTTCATCGTAAGATCTTATGACTACTGGTGGCAAATCACTTTTCTACGTGGGGCGCAATGACACAAGACCGTGGGTTTTGACATGTATAGTAGAGTATGTCTAGAGTATGTCTACAAAAACACATAATTTTCCCTTTCCCTATGGCTGTTTTCTAAAGGGAAGATGGTATGCACACATAGTCGTTTCATAGCAAAACCAAATGATGTCAAGCGAGAGAAGTTATCCGCTAGCACAGGCAACATGGTAACCCTCATAGAAGAGAAGCACCTCAAGGATCTCTTGTGTACACTGGATTTCCTATGGATTGGAGTGCTTTTTTATGAGCAGAGTCATGATGATGTTGCACACTGGGGCTTGACTGAAAATTGCGGCTACCTCAAGCCTCAAACCCAGGAGGCTTGCTCGTCTGAAGAACATGATCGGAAAAATGAATTCACAAATGGTGAATGAAACCCAGGTAGATGATCATCTCACCTATGGGGATGGCAATCAACATGTCACACATCACCAAGTTCCTTGCTTTAATTGGGCTGGTTTACAGAACACATTCATTGAATAATTGGGGACCCCATATTTCATGGTATTGGATACACAACAACCTCCTTTCCATGGTGAATCTTAGATACCTGTCAAACAATCTGATCTTTTGCTGGTTAATACATTTTACCATTGATAGCAAACAAATCTGTAACACTAGTTTGCATCTCACCAATGGGTTGACCTAGTCCCATAGCTGGCGAATGGATGTTTATTCAAACTGTCTCAAAATATGGTAATTTCATGTCAAATTTCATGTCTGTACCATGGACATGTTGACCCATCAAGCTCCAATTCATTCCCACGGCGCCCCGACGCTCTGAGTTCGTGGGAGGCCAAGATCTTTGTAGGCCGCCTGCCCGTCCGCCAAAATTTTCCACCATTTGGGAACTACGAATATGAAAATATTAGACCTATATACATATATATGTATATATATATACACATACATATAACTAAAACTATATACACATCTAGCAAGCAGCAAACCTCCAAAAGATAGAAACCATGAAAACCTGGCAACGATGGCAGAAAAGAGAATCGAACTAAAATCCCGGAAATACTTTTCTATCTGGGGATCCCTTTATCCTACAAACTGGGGGATCAATAGGAAATGGCCTACCCAGAAATTGCTGTTTTATGGCTTATGATTCTATCATATACTGTATCATATCCATTCATGATCTATGTATCCGACATGGATAATAAACAAGTTACATCAATGAACTTCTTCTCTTCATGGGCGTAGGATCACCCCAAATATGTAAATGCTAAGTATGGTCAAGAACTGTGGTTTGATCATGGATGGCTTTAAATCCCTAGTCCACGCAAATATCTTTGATAACGATTTAGCTTGTATAGCGATGGACAAACCCAGGGCTCCTTCCTTTGTTTTGTCATCCATGACTTTTCCACAAGTCCTGTGACCCTGTGAAGTGCAACCTACTTTATTTAAAAAAACATTGGTGCTTTGTTTTTTTGCAACATACGCTGGATTAGTTTCATTTGAATTGAGCACTGTTCAAAGCCCGTTGGCATGCCATTGCGCTGGTTGTTTCATACGGATTCCCATGATGGATTTGGATAATCCCCAAATATCCACCATATTTATATTGGGTAGTACAACGTATAACCACCATTAACCACCTATAATATACATTAGTCATCAACCAACCGGGGTTTTGAATACTGCTCCATTGTGCACCACCTCAATGGTCAGAGCAGGACAAAGGCTGAAGGACCTCCTGCCTCAGTGGAGACATCCCGCAGCCCATATATGTCAGAGATGATTAAAATGTAGCATCATAAACTGTATGTGTTAAATAGCCAACTACATATGCACATATATACATATGATGTACACATGTATGTGTATTGTATATATATATAGTACGCATCACCAGGTCGGGAATGATGGTTTATGATATGTAATGATTTGTGACGATATGTAATGATACGTAGTGATACTTTGGACCACCAGATGTAATGATATGTAATGATGGTCATTTCTAGACCAAAATTCCTGGAGTCTCCAGTGTAACAAATTCATGGATATTATTGATGGCCATGGGTTTAACACGCTATAAAGTAATGTTGCATTGACTTAGAGCATCACATTATGCTGTCGGTTGCAATGCCTCCTGCTCCGCCTTCTCATCATCACGACCATCATCACGATCATCATGAGGCATGGTAGGGATGTTGTGGGATGTTGCGGGCGTAGCACGTGATGCGTTTGGGCTTGTTTATTGAATGAAAGCGGGTGAACCTGTGAGAACAATGGATGCTTGGTCTTTAAAAATGGCCCATGCTGAGACAAGTTGTGCCTGGGTTTGAGTGTGAGTGGAGTCCAAACCAAGCACCGAAACAATTTTTCGGGTGTACGAAACAACGGGGTATCTGGAAGGATTTCTCGTGTGATTTTACTTGAACTTCATTCTTGATCCCTTGAAATGACTCAGTCACGGAATATCATGAAGATGAATTTATACCATGGCATCCAGTTTGAATTGAATTTGTAGTATATATTTCACATATTGTGATATCTTATGCATATAGTACAGTATATACTCAGTGACGATAGTTATCTCTAAATCTATGTATATATATATTTATATGTATATATATATATATGTTATGTACATGTATATTATATATAATTACATATATATATATATAATTATATATATATATATATATTATATATATAATTATATATATATAATTATATAGTGTGTATGTCAATACATCTGATGATATCTGTATACGTCCCAAAAAAATGTCAGAATGAAGATAGCTCCAGGCCATCCGGCTGCCGATGCCGTCCGACACCAGCTCCGTCTTCGCGCCTGCGCTCGTCGTGTCGTTTGAGGAAAGCGAACTAACCAGCGGTTGATAGTTGATGAAACCAATGATGAACCTCTCAAAATTTCACCAGAACCCGAAAAATCCCAGCCTCCCGGGGCAGTGCTCACGGTGCGCAGGGAACTCAATTCTGGGTCATGACTTCCACTTCGACTACCTGCAGGGGAACTCTCGGGGTAAACACCTCCCAAAACCTGATGGTTAATCACAATGTTCCCCACCGACACGGCTATGAAAAGGGAGTTCATCCTTCATTTTCAGACACGGCCATGTATCATACCAAGTTGCTTGTGAATTCCATAAAATCTCCAAGACTTATAGTTACTTATATATATATACATACAAGTATAACTACGATTTATTACGTACAGATACAATTATATACATACTTATAGTATCTTATAGTCCCATGTCATATCCCAATTATATAGATCCATGGATTGGTGGCTTACAGCCCATCTTTATTGATTAGATGTGATTCCAGGATGGTAGTTCGATGCCATTCATAACCTTGGATTTGCTTGCCCTGAAAACAATGAACAACATATTCCCTCTACATTCCCCAAGTAGTGGATTGACCAACTACTAAAACAATAAAACCAACTTCAACAAAGTCAGGATTATAGTTGATTCTCCCTGCTATAAACCTCCATTTATATAATGGGATTTTCCCACATCTTCCCATGAATCCATTCATCATCCAGCTGTGCCTCCACTCTTCGGCAGAACTGCCACCAAGGCACCCTGCTGGAAGCCCACATTCCCATTGTAACTATTTTTCACCATCCAAAAATTGGGAGCACCATATTCTGCTGGAATGTACATCCATGACATCCATGAATCCACACTATTTTTTGTGATGCGGAAAAAAAACCATAGTACCAGGATTTTGACATCCACAGCTGTCTATATCAAACTTAAGATCATGCTCATTATCACATATTCATCAATATCTATGTCTATACCAAATATTGTCAAATATGTAGTGTATATAATATACCATCTGGAAAACTAAAATAGCTATTGAAAATTGCAATTTATTGTTGATTTACAAATTAAGCATGATGTCTGGAAAATTATCAATGGTAAATTTCCAGAGCTATGTTAGTTTACCAGACGGTATATATCATTATCAACTGGTTTAATGACCCATGATCAACAATTTACTGCCACGCCCATGGCCGCCTCAGCATGTCTGTTGGAACATATGTTCGGAGGATGATAGGATGATATGACAGTGACCTGGTGTTTTGTCAAGAAATATCATCAATCGATATGTATATATATATAATAATAATAATAATAATTGTATTTATCTGTAGGTATATATATATATAATTATATATTATGGCTTTATCCCACATTTTTTGTTGACTGAACAGAAAGAAACACAAAATCCGATAGTTGATCATCAAGTTCCCCATGAAATATATAGAATCATTTGCGGTATGTGCCACCATTTTCAAACGCATGCCTATATACAATAATTGTTGGTTGTTAATCCCATTCTATTTTCATGAAATACCTATTCTGTTTGGTGGTTTCAACCCCTCTGAAAAATATTAGTAAGTTGGGGTTATTATTTCCGATATATGGAAAAATAACAAATGTTCCAAACCACCAACCAGTATTATATCATATCATCTTCGCAGCGTATCCAACCTTCCATACTCTGAGAAACCTCGCCATCCAAGGTTTTCGCAGTACCATATCTCATATATCAACCATATATAGCCATGTTGCTAGGAAGAACTACATGTTTATTGCCTAAATCCCCCATGTTTGATGGATCTATTCCATCAATCTCCCAGTTTCCCTGCTCCATGTTTATAGCCTTTTTAATTATGACTGGTTGTAAATTGTATCCCAATATATCCCCATTCTACCACCACTAGCTATGGTCCCATCATATATCTGATGAAAATCCAATACATATCATATAATCTCAAAACATCGATATCAAAGATATATTTTGTTTTTATTTTCCGCTACAACCCTGACGTTGCTCCGTATGAGAGGAAGCAATGTGTTCCCTATGTTTACACGCATTTGATCCCACGGAAACAACTGTTAAATCTGAAATGATCGGTGTATCTTATTGTTCAGAGGGGATGGGGCATTTGATTTTGTAGAAACAACAGTTGGACTCACATTGACAGTGCATCGTATTTCTTCAGAGGGAGTGGCGAACCACCACCTTTTTCAGTGGTTGGACATGGTGCAACGTTCGGGTTGGGGCCAACTTAGTAAACTCATCTAAAGCCACCATTAAAATCAACATAAAATGTTCCATCTAACTATGATTGGTGAAAAATGAAATCGCAAAGCATTACCACTAAATCTCATTCAAACCACCATTGAAGTGACCATCAAATGCCCCATCGATAATTCGGGTTGGCTATACCACAAATCCATCAAACTCCAAAAACAAATCCAATCAAATACGCTTAAACATCACAAGAAAAATCCCACATCCCGTGAACATCCCATTGAAACCCGTCTAAAACCCTGCTATTCTCCAGTTGAGCCATTAAACATACCCCTATCCCATCTCATTATACTAGTTGGTTGATAAGTTTCCCTACTATGGTTTATCATAATCCCCAGTAAACCAGGCAGTATAATCCCCTATAGCAATCAATTCACCAGGCTATTTTTATGGCTCAGTTCACCCTGGACGTTTTCCCAGCCCTGTACCAGCCACAAGCCCAGCGACCTGCGCACCGGCCACCACCCGCGTGCGCTGTGGCTCCTCGAGGCCTAGATCCTCCGCCAGGGCCTCTGCGTGCTCCGCCAACTCCTGGATGGAGCTAGAAATGCTAGTGATACAATTTTTAAATCTAGGACTACAAGTATATAGTTGGACCACGGCCCTTGGATGGCCGTGGCGTTTTGTGGGGAAGTGGGGTGGGGCATGTATTCACGTTCATGTGAACTTGCCAGGCGTGAAGTGTGGTTCATCAAGTGAAGAATTTCACTTGAGAAGGCCCCAAGTTGTTTCCAGGCGTCTCCAACATTGCCGGTACCCAGACGTTGGGCCGGTCCTGGAAGTCTTTGAAAGATTTCTTACCAGCTCACATGGTTTTGAAGTGCAAAGAGCGTGGGCATTCCACTTTGCACGCGTCCGTGCGACAATATGTGTTCATGTGGTGCTGGCGATGAACCTTGAAGAATCCAAGTCCTAAAAGGTTCTTGGAAGAACTTGAAGCGCTGCTGTGAACACAAGACGGATGAAACTGTGTGGAAACCAAGTAGTTGCGGGCTGTGAAGAATCCACAAAAATGCAAGTTTCGTGTAGGCGACATAGTTCTTTTCATTCTGCTGCCTGTAAAACAGGCATTGACAGGCTTTACACAAAAAAGAACACAAAATCCTACTGGCACGAGTGCATCCAATATCATCGGCAACTTCCCAGGCATCAAAAAAACACACGGCCATCTAAAGGCCGTGCTCCTAGTTATATGACATGATATATAAACATATATATATACATATAACATACACAAATGATCTTTATGTATATCTATGTATATATATATAATATGATATGATAGATATCAAAAAATAAACACATGCTATATTGTGCATTAAATTTCGCATTATATTATGTATTATATTATGTATTAAATATGATGTATGTATATATTATATAAACAATATGATATACATTTTTACATTTATATGAAATATGTATGATATATACATATATATATATACACATAATATCTGATATATATATATATGTATATATGATATATATGATATATGATATATGATATATATATGATATATATATATATGGTACCCCCAAAAAGTCTACAATGTTTCTGAATATACCTTGGTATATGGTACACTAAAGGTATATGTTTAATCAAAGTTATAAAGGAATATTAAAGGTATCCTAAAGGCATATTGGAGGCAAGAACATGGCCAAGAAACTTGTATTTGTATCAAGGTATAATACAAGTATATTAGATGGAAAATAAAATGTATCTTGAAGATGTACTACATTGTATTAAGGAACAAACATATTCAAGGTATCTTGAAGATATGTTCATAGTCAATAAAATGGGATATTAAAGAAATATTAAAGGTATATTGAAACTATAGTAAAGGTATAGTCATTGTATGTAAACTATGTTTGATCAAAGCATTTTTCTTACTCTTGCCTCTAATTCATCAAACAACGAAAACCATGGTCATAAAAGAGAAATCAAGGAAGGCTGAGCTTCATTAAAGAATGTATTGCATCCTTCCACACATATCACACATGATAGTTTTCTTGCAAGAATAGTGGTTCTTATTTAAGGGAATATCTTGGCTTCAAGGCAGATGCAACCTGTAAGCAGCATTTTCCTGTAACAACATTTTTCTTCAAATCAAATGCTTTGAACACGTGTTTCTTCCCATCTTCCCAATTTTTCTTTCTGCATCTCCAACAAACAAGTGTGACAGCACAAAAAATATGCTTCAGGGTGGGTATGGGGGGGGGTAGGAAAAAAACAGTAAAAAAGGTAGACCTTTTTCTGGAAGGGGGGGTAGCACATATATATATATATACATACATTGAGTATATATTTATATTAATATATATATGATTATATATAAAAAATATGTATATATATATGATATATTTACGCTATGTCAGATATATATATCATATATTTATGTATGATTTATGATATACTATGTGTGTTACCATGATACAATATGACAGCCTGTACTGTCCACCTGGCTCCCAGGATTCCGCCGCTTAAAAAATGGACCGATTGTCCATCTACTGCTTGGTGTATCAAGGTTCGGATTGTCCATGGGTTAAATCGGTTAAATCCTAGTTCTAAGTAGTATGACCATGTATTACCCCTATCATAATAGTATTACCCCTATCATAATCTACCATCTAGTGGTTTTGTCTGAAAATCTATTGTAGCCTCATAAAATTTTCCAATGGTTTTTGTCATCATTTTCCCCATGAAAATGGCCATTTGACACAGCCATGTCCCAGAATCCATCCACCAGTCACTAGCTACGCGTCCCTGTCAAGGCTATGGTCCTCCAGGAACACTGCACCCTGCTCGCTACCTGTCAAGAAAGCCGCTGGGGAAGATAGGTCAATGATTGGATTTCATGGGGATTTGGACATGATAACATGATAACATAAAACATGATAACATGATTACATGGATTTCACGTTATCTATCAAAGTAAGTAAAAGTGGGGATAACACTGATAACACAAATACCACCAGCCTTGGGATATGACATGGTATGAGTCAACATTTTAGACCCAGTGGACCACAGCAATCAACCGATTGACCATCCAATTCTAGCAGTCAATAGCAAGCATAGAGCCGCGTGTGTATTTGTATGTGCAAAACCATAGAGGTATACAGGTGGGTATGTGAATTAGATTGAATCAGTAAAAGAAACTGGCGGGAAGTAGGCTTCTGGCTACCTTCAGCTCACGATTTTGAATCTAGCATCTAGGCAGCATGTAGGTCAACACCAATCTCCAGGTCTCGGTATTTAAAGGTGTGTATTTCCACATCTGCCGAACACTCAAGATACAAGCAAAATATTGTCTTTTTCCTTATAAGAAACCCTCTTCCCAAGTCTATTTTCGGCGGTTTAGGTTGCTTCCACGTGAGCCTTATTGAAAGCCCTCTGTCGTTCCGTTATTATGTATACTGGCTGGTTAACAAGGACTCCCAGTTCATGGATGATGATACTTCCCAATAAATAGGACAATATCACCTCCCCAATCATCAACCCTAGATTTCTCAATGATATCCTCAAATTTCCGGTTTAATCTCTGCTCCCTAATCCTAAAACACCCCCCCAAATGCTAAACACGGTGATCTATCTTTATTATTAGGGGGTATGTAGTATTAGGGTGCCCCTAATAATAAAACAAAAACCTTAATTAAAAAAATGTTTCGATTTCAAAATCCATTACATCCCTTTTTTAAATCCTTTTAAATATTGCCAAAAATTGGATTTTGAAGCTTTCCCCTAATAATAAAACAAAAACCTCAATAAACTAAATAAAAAAATCGATTTCAAAATCAGTTAAATCCCGTTTAAAAATCCCTTTAACATATTGCCAAAAGATTGGATTCTGAAGTCTTCCCCTAACAATCAAATTGGAATCTTTGTAAAAAGAATAAACAACATGATTTCGACATTGATGGGACCATAATGATAAACTTACGGGTCTCGTTCTATTTTTATTAAATTTTACTAATAGGGGGTACAAGCCATTATTTCACCATCCTGGTCTCCTATTGATTTTCAATTACCACATAAAGAACGCAATTGTGAGCAACCAACAAAATCCGAAAGTGACAATCCACACCACTCCTATTTTTATTAATTTGGGGAGTTTTAGTAATAGGGAGAAGAGAGTACATCCACCTTTTCTCCATAGAACCATGGGTTTCACTACAAAATCTACAAAAATTATGTTTTTTTCCCTCCACGTTCTCCATAAATTGCCGAAACGCTCACGTTCACTACAAATTGCACGGGTCACCCCTTGCCGAAACGCCGAAACGCTCGAGACTTTCGCCAAGGAACACCAGGCGATGACCTCTTTTTCGCGGTCCTCCAGACCTGCGGTCGATCCGTTTCGAAATGAAGAGACGATGATAAAATCAAATTGGAATTGTCATGTTAACATTATCATTGTATCATATTGTATCTCCATTTCCAAACATTATAATGTTACCATATCATTATCATTAGAATTCATGTCAACATGAAAAACTCCGAACCGACAATGTAAATGACAACGATATGTTTGATACAATTGATACAATCTTATCAATACACTTGCGGAAAAACAATAATCATATATAGTTCGGAAGAATTGCATGTCCACTGTGCACGGCAAAGCAATAGAAATAAGACATATACATATCATACGTACTACTGATCTTGTACTGATAGTAAACATAAGAAGGACAATAGCAATAACGATAATAGCAATAATGATACTAATCTATACTAATCAATACATCAGCACACATAATAATATATTACTGAATCAAATGTTAATAATACTACTGTAATAATAAGAGTTCTAGTATAAATAAACACAATAGACAATATACATGGTAAATACCAAATATGACACATATCCCATTTAGGTAGGGGCCAAAAATGACCCTCCTCATGACATCGGCCATGATTGATGATGCCATGATCCTGTGGCGAAGCGCCGCTCGGCGCCATGAACGGTGCCTAGCTTCAGGAGCCACGCGCTCAGTCCATCGGGCGGATGATCCTGAGGATAGAATGGGAATAAATAGTCTAAAAATTGTATATATATATATGTATATATATATATATAGGGAATTATCATCTACTTGCTGGTTCACCCCACTTGCTAGCTGGTTAATAAGACGTGGAAGTGGGGGTGTACAACTCTTCTGCCGTCAAAGATGGGATCATCCACGAATTGGGACCCTCTGGGTATACTGGGAGCATCAAACAAATCATTAGATGACGTATATACGTATAAATCATATAAATCTCATATCATCTATATCTGACTCTTGTTCTTCTCCTTTTCTGCCAATCGCAATCCTATCCATCGAATCCAGTAAGATGTGCCATGATGTGACTGCCAAGTGCCACAGCTATCCACGCTGCACGTCCTTGGGAGTCTTCGGAGAATCCATCGGCACGGCTCAACCGGGGACCGGGCTCCACTGAGGCTCCACTGGGTGCCGCTTTGTCGTTGCAGTTTTGGGGTGTTCCCAACCGTCTTCAAGTCACTTCAATCCGATCATCTGAACAAAAATAAATAACAGGCATGTAGGACCCAGAAAATGAATCACTCGATTGTCATGCATGATCTATGTTGGCTCTCTTTTTCAGCGTTCAGCACTGCTTGAACCAGTAAACACTCTAGTCTCACCGGTCTGGATGCATGGCTTGACCGTGTCTAGGTGGAAAACCTACCATTTGCATCCAATTGCGGGTATTTTCCTAGGGAAAGCATGGGTTTTCCACATCATTAGTTTACCCCCCAGTGTGACTCCAAGAGTCCAAGAGAGGTTCTGCGAGCGTCCGAGACAGTCCGAGAGCTGTTGGATTGCCCACCAAGGAAGACCCTTTGACAAAATCCACATCTCACTCTTTGATGCCCTGAGGATGCTTGGATAACATACAATTTTGGTTAATCTTGGGATATTCTAATCCTGATATTCTGATGCTTAGGTTGCCTCTTGAAAAAAAACTAAAGTGTGATCCGTGCTGGTCTTCAATGTATTTGATTCATTCCCACATCAATAAGGCACACAATGGCAATCTATGCTACGACATAAGCGTTTTCACATGGCCGCCATGGCCATTGAAGGAGCACCTCCTTTTTGTGGGGCAATCCACTGGGCAGATGCAGTGGCTGCACCCGAGTGAGTAGGTAGAATTCCGGAGCATGTCAATTGGATGGCTTGAGAAGTGCTTGCCATTAAAATAAAAACATGGAAAAAAACATGAAAAAACAACTGTCCAGTTCCAAACAAATTTTATATATCATAGATGATATATATAATTCATATAGATAATTCATAGATTATTATCAGCCGCCACCAGTCCATCACCCAGTACCAGGATGGCACCGATGTGTGGCTTTCTGCTCAGCTCACTCCTCGCTTTCGGTTGCTAGCTCGCGCAGGCTGGGCGCGAACCTGCGCGACTCGTTCGGGAAAACACCACGAAAAACGTGCAAGCAAATCATCATGATGATATATGAACATGATTAAATATGTATATATAATTAGTATGGATATGCATGTATAGCATTGTCATGTAACCAACATTCATATGGCATAGTATGGCAATTAGAGCAACAGTGCAATATATCAGTGAAGATTAGTGGGCTTGCTGTCGGTGGCTTCCACTCATTGGTTGATAGGACCTGTGTGGTGACACCTTGCAGACTCCCAAAAAAATGTCCTTGTGATAAGATGGTTCAGGGGAGTCCTCCTTTTTCACAGACTCATCCTTGAGACTGTTTGTCAAACGGGTATTTGGTTGATTACCATCAACATTGTTCATCATACTCTATAACAACCTGCTGATGATGATCTCCGGTACCATATGGTATCATCTTTGGTAAATATCATCTATAGACAAATAGTTAGTACAACAATACAGACTATACAAATAAATACAAATAAATAGTGGTTAATCTCATCCGAGATATATCTGGATATATCATCTAAAAATGAATAGTTGGTAATTGGTAACATCTAGTCATGGAAACCCATCATTCTGGCGCTTGCAGCGGCTAAGGACGGCACGAACAGAGCAGGATGATGGCAGCAGCAGTGATGGCCCTAGGCAACGCTCAAGGCATCTGTACCTTTTTTGGGGAACATAAATCCTTGGAAAAGGTGGGAAACTGTGCAAGGTTTAATCTAATTACATACATTAAAATGTAACATGTTGATGAACCTATGATGTTGAATATGTAATGACAACATATGAGACAATGATCCTTGGTTTTTGTTGATGGGAAATACATGGAAAACAACACACCATTAAGATTTTTTCTACCAACAAAAAAACACCATATGCGACGTATGCGATATGTGTTTCCTTTAAATGTGCCCTTTAAACAATCCATTTGTCATATTTGTAGATGTACTATGATCATGTTCATTTGACATTGAGCATTGGAACAGTCATGTAGTAAGTACTGGTGAGTCTGATACAGTGGCAACAAAGTCTGCGTTCCCAGGCTGGAGGGTTGCACGACATTTCAGGGTGACTTCTTGCAATGTTTCAGCAAGCAAATGTGTTTGTAGTATTCCTTACAGCATGAAAGCACCTTCAAAAGCAATGTGTGTTCAGTTTCCATACTTGGAACATGACATCTTTTTTGGGGTTCGGTACCCAACTGCAACCCCCTCTATATCCGGGAAAACGAATCCCGAAAACAGAGCCGCTCCCACTCGTGCCCAGAGCCATCCACCAAACTTTGAAAAGTGATGTTTGGTACAATAACCACTGTCGCTGCCCCCAGAATGCCAGAAGATTACGGCAAGTAGAAGTACCATGGAAGTACCATTGATTAGCGGTTTCAAGCCCTGAAACCTAAAAATCCATATAATGATACAGTTCTCGGAGGATGGCACATTAAAACAAAACTGAACACCACCCACATCAGCCATGAATTTCGGCCCCACATCATCCTGACGTTTGGTGCCCATTTCGGTGCCCAGGGGCTGCAGGCCCAGCTTTTCGTTTAAGAAGATCACGGAGAGGAAGGTACCCCACAAAGGGATGGTGCAATAGATCAGCGAGGCCACAGCCTCAGCACAAAAAAACCCGGGTGGATTGGTGGATCACCGGAAAAGTGCCCCACTGGTCATAAAAATGGATCACGAGGCAACCATTGGATACCATTGGATGTCTTGGGGCACCTGGTTACAAGCCCACTTTTTTGATGGCAATTGGGACCCCAGAAAGCTGGAATCTTCAGACCCAGCCCAGGATCGAAGATTCTGGGCCCCCTAACTGGGCCCACATAGTTGAAGGCGAAAAGCTCAACAACTGCAGGGAGTCCTGCCGTGCCATCGGTGGGTTGTGATGTGACAGTGATCTAGTTTGACCAAAAGGTGGATGGACACCTATTTTCCAATGCCCCTTAAACCAAGGTGTGTTTTCCAGCTTTGAGAGGAAAGGATTACTCTATATATCCACATGCTAATCAACAACACAATTGTTTGTTTAGATGGCACGGCATTTTGTATACTTTATGTTTGGATGCGATCACCATACGCCTGTGGGTCAAACCTTGCACGCTTGGTAAATATAGAAATAGTTGGTAAACTTGATGTTGATGTTCATCTTCATCCTCATAAAAATGAACGAATACCATCCGCAACATACTCGAACATGGCACTGGACAATCCCTAATTAAGTTCAATGTGTTTCCCATTAAAACCTACAGTTTGCTCGGAGACTTCCTGATTTCCCTGGATTTCCCATTGCCATGTTTGATTGCCGAAAGGTATGTCATTCATCATGCAACTGAACAACAACTACACCCCGAAAACAAATCCATCATACCTAGATGTGAATCGTAGTTACCATTTTTCAGACAATATTTTCAGGGGATATTCCCTTAGGCCTTATATAATTAGGCCTTAAAAAAATGGTAGGTACCTCCAGTCAATCGGTTCGGTGGATTCAGTGGATTCGGATCCCTTAAAAACTGCCGATTTTTCGGTCGGCCTGTGCAAAGGACTCCGCAGACGAGGATTTCCCTGGCGCCAAGCGTGGGGTATCAAGGTAGCCACAGGTATCATTTGGTCATTTACAACATATATCTGTATATATATAAGATTATATATGTATATTATAGATGTATTATTATATTATATGATATATATATATATATATGGGTATGGATCAATACCTATTAATACCATTTTTAGTGGGATGAACATCCATTTACCAGCTATTTTGATCTTCACCAGGGGTACAAGGTTTTGACACACTGCCATATATATATATATTTATATACTGTACAATTTGATAACATAAGCACACATTTAAGGTATCGTTTTCGAGGTATCAATTGGTCGTGTAGGTTGTTCATTATTAGTTATTCGTATTCAATGTACGTTAATCCTGAATTGTTAAACCACCCAAGTTCTGCTTAGATGATCTTAGATGCACGTTCATGTTGCTCATATCCCTAGTTCGATTGCTTAGAACATGATGGTTGCACCATGGGGATGAAGCAAGTGGTTGGTATGTGTAGTATCCCCCATGTCAACAAACGTGGGAAGTCCATGATGCCCCTGTTCCTCAATCAAACCACGACCTTATCTTCAAGGTGATCAATCTGCTTTCCAAGCACCGTTTCAGAGGCTCAAAACCCCAGCGATATTTGTACATACTGAATATATCATCATTCTGGTCGCTTTAAATGTGATTAAATGTCAATCTTCAAAGGTAAAACACCAACTCTTTTTTCCAAAGCTGGAAACGTTAGTGTTTCGTTTCACAGATTCCACATAAATCCACACTTTTCATATCTTTTGATCCTTTTCTCCCATGAGAACAGCTGATAAAGCTGATACTTCTCCCAACGTTGGCCCAGTCGCATTGTCTTGGCCGAGTCGCTCCCAAATCCTGGGCTGCAGCCGCCCAGCAATGCGCAACTGCTCGGCCGTGCTGTAGGGACCTGATCCCGGGTTGATTAATTGTGGTGGTTCCCCCAAATAGTGATAAATGGCTACTGAAATGACCCCGCTCATTAAACAGCCTGGGGGTTTCTTCATCCAGGATTGACATTTGTGTTTAAAGCCCTCTGTTGTTCCATTAGATTCCATTCGACTGGTTGGCCAAGATGGAGTGAACGTAGGCAAAGACAGAGGTTGGTTAATCGCTGCTAGTGGCTGGTTCACCGATGAATACTGTACTGGTCGGTGAAAAGGAAATCCCATTTCATGGGTGATGAGAATTGCCAATGTATTGCATATAATATCATATAATCATGTAAAAAAATATTGTATAATCCCCATAGTAAGTAATCAACAAGGGGATACATGGGGTATCTTTCATGCTTCAAACGGGTTCGTCAGAAAATATAGGGCTATCCTTGGTATGAAAGATGATACAATGGGGACGTGATGGTATATAGTGGGGGATATGGTCGAAAATATGATATGGGTTTGTGCAACATTTGGGTATAAACAGGCATACAACCTTGTAGGTATAGAAGGGGATATGATGGGATATATAACCAAACATGTGAAGGTTTGGTGACTGAAAAAAATATAGTTAAATGAGGAATATGATGTTCCCAACCATCAAATGGAATGGAGAAGGATATATAACTTCAGATAGACCGAACCAAGAATATCGGAATCTGTAGACGGTGATCGGTCAGTAGCTGCAGGATCATCTGGATATATCTATACCCTGGTGCGAAAACTAGAGCACTAACGTGTTGACCCAAAGTGTCCCCAGTTTCTCTTGCTTCTTGAGGATTAAAATACAACTATTTCTTGATTTAACTTCCAGATTTCCCCATTTCTTTTAAGTGTTTGAGGATTAAACCCGGAAAACAAAAACAACTCCAAATTTCCCCATGACTTTACAATGTCAGTTACCATGTTTTTCTCCGACAAATTTTTGCGGTCGATTCCGCTGACTTTGGGGGACGTCACTGTTAGGTCTGAATTGAACATTTTTTTTTTTTCATATCCTAGTGCTCCCCATAGTTAAAACTCCCTGGAAGTAAAACTGTATGTTATTAATTAGTACAAGATAGTACAAGTGCGACATTTGTTATACAGGAGATGTCCGCGCACACCCGGACCTGGAATCTGAAAGCAGCACTTGGACCAAAACCATGCAAAGTTAATCAACAATATCGACATACGAACGTAAATCAACATGTGCTCGCCGAAGAGGTTCCTAAAAATACCAATGAATCAAATTCCTTCACTAAGAAGTCAGTTGTCCAATCATGTCCAATCTGTAGCGTCGCCCCAATACAAACATCAATTAAAAAACGCTTGGCGAAGAAGTTCCCTGATAAGCGCCTTTCTTTGAAATTAAATTCAACCAAGGTCAAACACAATTTGCTGCCTGAAAAGATACCCTAATCAGGACTAAAGTATCTACTGATTCACATTCATTTTGTGTCAACCTAATTTAAAGCCTGACACGCGTGGTCTCTTTTATTATTTCACCATGTTACCAACTAGGGTCAAAAATGACATTAGCCAGGACTCAGTTTGAAATATCCGATGGAAAACTTGAAAATGGCAAAAACCATTACCAGAAAATATATGTTTTCTATTTATTAACTAAAAATTTTTGAATGAAACCCATGCATAGTTATAACCACGTATAGTCATACAGATAGTTTACTACAATAAGCACAGAAAAAACATACAGCGACTTACTTTATGCTCCACATAAATAATTATATCTCTGTGATTTACCTTGAACATAGCTATGTACGTTCTGTTCTGCAAAAAAACATGTACCCAACATGCATTGTTCACATTCCAAATGCCCACGCGAGCAAGAAGCGTTAATCCATTTTCATAGTTAGGTAGAAAGATTTTAAAACCCCAAGACCCTCAAAGTCAGGATCCTAGATCATTTGCCATGGCGGCTGGTACAGGTTAAATTTCACATTGGGAAACGATCATGCAGCAGGGAATCATGGGTAGTCATGCAACACCAGATTTATGGATTTCCGCCGAAAAAAAATCCAAGATCAGCAGAACTCAGGCGCACATTTTGTGATGTTGAATTCGCCCATTTTTCCAGCAGAAATCCTAGGGAAAACCATACTAAGTTCCGCCGAGATTTTTTAAGCAAAGTCAGGTACACAATTTGTGTAGTGGAGTTCCGCTGAAAAAGAAAAAACCAAAGTCCGTAAAAAAAAATGCAACCGATTCGGGGGCACAGGATCTCAATTTTCCGCCGAAAAAAAATCAGCAGATCTCATGCCCCATAATCGGCCGCAACGGAAAAAAGGCCCACAAAATCCGCAGAGATTTGTTTGGCAACTAAATCTGAGACTTCAATGCAAAGTTCTGAGCCCTAGACCCTACCTTACTTATTGGCCATGGGTGGCACATGTGATCGGGAGGAACTTGCCTGGGTAACCCTTGGAAAATCGTGTGGACTTGGTGATGGGCAATACAACCACATTACCATGGTCTGGCCCCATGCTTTTTAAAAGCTCCAATGGACAGAGGGTTTAATTTAAGTGTTCCCTTCCCCCGCCCCCTAATTAATGCTCAATCCACCCAAATAGTCAAACGCATGTTAAAGCATGTTAAAGCTAGGTAAAGAAAAATTAATTCTAATTATAGTACAAGTGCGACATTTGTTATACAGGAGATGTCCGCGCACACCCGGACCTGGAATCTGAAAGCAGCACTTGGACCAAAACCATGCAAAGTTAATCAGCAGTATCGACAAAAGAACGTAAATCAACATGTGCTCGCCGAAGAGGTTCCTAAAAATACTAATGAATCAAATTCCTTCACTAAGAAGTCAATTGTCCAATCATGTCCAATCTGTAGCGTCGCCCCAATACAAACATCAATTAAAAAACGCTTGGCGAAGAAGTTCCCTGATAAGCGCCTTTCTTTGAAATTATATTCAACCAAGGTCAAGCACAATTTGCTGCCTGAAAAGATACCCTAATCAGGACCAAAGTATCTACTAAAAACTTTACATATATGATTCACATTCATTTTGTATCAGCCGAATCCAAGCCTCAACCACATGGCATCTTTTATTGTTGAAGTCCAAGGCCACCATTTCAAGCCAGGTCGCCATTTAAGGTCAATAGTAAAGTTGTAGTAAATTTTATTTTGAAATAATAAGGGGAAAACCTTGAAAATTGTGAAAGCAACTGCTGGCAAATAGTTTCTATTAACTTCAGGAAACTTACCAATGAAGGGGTGAAAGGGAACTACCCACTAAATCAAACTTCAATTTGGATGATCTATGACCCATGATCTAAATCCTGAGACCCCAATTCGATTGCAAAAGTTTGTCTCACTTTTTGAAGGCTTCCCGAAATAGTTCAACCGTTAAACCCACCGGGAATCCTGTGGGCCCCGCGCTGTCGATGGCACTGGCCACGATGCAAATCACCGCAGCAGCCGCCAGCTGCACCGCCGCCAGTCCCACGGCGAAGTCGGTGCCCGAGACGCGACCCGTAGGATCACCTGTAGAGGCCGTTGGAACGACAGACTTCACCAACAAATGGTGACTGAACCATCAAAAATAGTGACTTAACCATCAAAAATGGGGGTTTCACCATCAACAAATTGGGGCTTCACCATCAACAAATGGGGACTTCACCATGAACTAATGATTTTTTGAACCAAAAATCACTAGGGACTTGCCCAACATGGGTAAATATTTCTACCTTCACCAACAAGAATGGGGACTGGGCCAAGAACAAAACTGAACTTCTTAATCCACAAGAATGGCGCGTAGCCATCAAAAATAGGTACTCGACCATCAAGAATGGGAACGTAACATAATATAACCATCACAAATAGGACTTAACCATCAAAAATGAGGACTTAACATTAACCATCGAAAACGATGACTTAACCATCAAACATATTCATACATGGGAACTTAACCATCAAGCATTGTGACTTCACCATCAACGATGGTGCTTGAACCAACAAGAATGGGAACTTAACCATCAAAGACAAAGGTGGTGCTCTAACCAACAATAATGGAGACGTCACCGTAAAAAATGATGATAAAACCACAAGAACTTGGGAATGGAAATGGGTTGTTAATGGTTGATTTACACAGCTCTCAATGGAAATATCACCAAACTGCGAAATCTAGCATTTAATGCGTGATGATTATTGGGATATTTTAGGTATGGAATATTTGGGATATGTACATATATACAGAAAATATGTATGCATGGAATGTAATGTAATGTAATGTCATGTCATGTATGTAATGGTAATGTAATGGTAATGTAATGGTAATGTAATGGTAATGTAATGGTAATGGGAATGTAATGTAATGTCATGTATGGTATGGTATGGTATGGTATGTGTGTATGTATGTATATCAAACAAGATTGGTGACGTAATTGGGAATAAATACTATAAATATAATATTGAGATTGGGAAAATTGACCATAAAAACATCTTGATTTAAGCAACAAACATGGTGGTATGGGAATATAGTGGGATATGATCATAGGATACCAACCATCAAAATTGGGATTGTGGGAGTTAGCGCTTACCATGGGCAAAGTGGAAAGCTAATCATGTATAGTTGAATAAATATTGCAAATCAACAAATTACATCATATAATCTCACATTTCAATAGTGCCGCACAAGGCGGTGGCGGAAGCTTCAAAAATAGGAAACCTATAGGAAGGGTTGGTTGTTGTGACTCACGGGTGGCAGAGCGAAAGGTGGTTGGAGTTGTGTTTTCTAGGGTGGTTGCAATGGTTGCAGTGGTCACCTCGCCACAACTGCTGGATGTAGCGTGGTGTAGTGCAGTTGTAGTTGTAGTTGTAGGTGTAGTTGTAGTTGTAGTGTAGTGGAGTTGTAGTTGTAAGTTGTAGTTGTACTGTAGTGCAGTTGCAGTTATAGTTGTGGTGTGGTGTAATTAGTGTAGTGTACTGTAGTGTACTGTAGTGTGGTGTACTGTAGCGTGGCATAGTGTAGTGTAGTCTAGTGTATTGTAGTGTAAAGTAGTGTAGTTGTAGTTGTAGTGTAGTGTCGTGTAGTGTCGTGTAGTGCATTGTAGTGGTAGTTTCAGTTGTAGTGCAATGTAATTAGTGTAGTGTAGTGTAGTTGTAGTTGAATTTGCAGCTGTAATGTGCTGCAGTTCAATTAGTGTATTGTAGTGTAATGTAGTGTAGCTGTCATTGTAGTTGTAGCTGTGGTGGTGGTGGCGGTTGTGGTGGTGGTGGTAGTGGTAGTGGTAGCGGTAGTGGTAGTGGTGGTGGTGGTGGTGGTGGTGGTAGTAGTAGTAGTAGTAGTAGTTGCAGTGTAATTAGTGCAGTGTAGTGTAGTGTAATTAGATGTAATTAGTGTAGTGTTGTGTAATGTAGCGTAATATATTTGTACTTGTAGTTGTAGTTGTCTATGTATCTGTCTATCTGCAAGCTTGAAAACGAATCTATTCTGCGAGACTTCCTCAGTTTTTGAACTTGGCAACATCAACCATGCACTAATTCTGCGAGACTTCCTTAATTTTTGAACTTGACAACGTCAAAAACGAAACAATTCTGCGAGACTTCCTCATTTTTCGAAGTTGACAACATCAAAAACGAACCAATTCTGCGAGACTTCTTTCAATTCAAAAATGGAAGGTATAAGTTGAGTGCAGAGCTGACGGCCTCGTGCCAATGCGTTTTGTGATTTTTCCAGTCCATGTTTCTAAAGTATTGCGCCTGCCACGCAAAAGTGATGCCAGGTCATAGGAGGTCGAAGTGCTGCGCCTGTCACGCAAAATCATCTCAGCAAACCTGAAGATCTGATGCTCCAAAATGCAGCCCCTCTCATGAAATCAGCGCCCGGACCTCCTAACATCTCTGATGAACATGTTTCTGGTACTGAGCCTGCTTCGGAAAATGTATCTTTGCAGATCCCCTTCACATGTCCCACGCCTGCCATCGTTTCTGGAAATGCTACAAAGCCCTCACGTTTTGCTCACTTTACTTTTGACACGGTGCACAATCCCTTGCGCCTGCCATGCGAAACGACATCTGAACGTCCAAAAGTGCTCCGAACCTATGAGTTTTCTACACTTTTGACTTGGAAATGTGCTTCACGCCACAACGGCGTGCACTTTTTCGACATGTCAACTTGCAAAAGCGGTCCGACACTGAGGTGTTTTGCACATTTTGACTTGGAAATGTGCTTCGCGCAACTACCACGTGCCCTTTTCAAATATCTCAACTTCCAAAAGTGCTCTGAACGTGGTGTGCTTTCTACATTTTGACTTGGAAATGTGCTTCGCGCCTCAACTGCTTGCACTTTTTTGACATCTCAACTTCCAAAAGTGCTCCGAGCATGAGGTGCTTTGTGCATTTTGACTTGGAGATGTGATGACATGTGCTTCGCGCCACAATGGCGTGCAACTTTTCATCTCTCATCTGACCACATGGCTCCGCACCCGCCGCTTTAGCGAGCCTACTTTTCGACCCTCCGGGGACTCCGGAGCCACAAATCATTGGAAAAACAGAGTGTTTCGCGACTTCCCTACCTTTTCGCGCACCTGGATCTTCTTTCTTCTGAGACTTTATCTTTTTTGATCTTCTTTCTTCTTCTCTTCTCTTCTCTTCTCTGACTCTTCCCATCTCTGCTTTTCATCTGTCCATATTGTCGGAAGTTTGACTTCTAAACTTCCTTCGATCATTATATATATATATAGATTTGAATATTATATAATTGTGGTTCATATTCACAGTATGTGCATCGTCGATGAATGCGTTTATTTGTAATAGCAGTACTAACCCCTATACATCGGGGGATGGTCATTACCTTTTATGGATCAATATACAATGTTTACACACACACATATATATATATATATATACATACGATATGTATACATACGAGTGTATAAATATATATATATATATATATAATATATACATATTGTGAACGGGAGGTTACAATGCATTGTTAACTTAGTTGCTCTTGTTGGGTTGTATACAGGGTTAAACTGGGTAACCCATAGGGTTTATACATATATTATCGAAGGAAGTTTAGAAGTCAAACTTCCGACAATATGGACAGATGAAAAGCAGAGTAGGGAAGAGGCAGAGAGAAGAGAAAGATTAGAAGAAAGAAGAGTAGAAGAGAAAGAGTCAGA